>MRWG01000596.1_pt1 | contig 35519 bp, 30 predicted proteins | sample 1013341 | NCBI WGS metagenome assembly MRWG01 (sample SAMN06117577, study PRJNA244670) | biofilm metagenome | biome: Water; feature: Cathode Biofilm; material: Biofilm; isolation source: microbial consortium enriched at the cathode of a solar microbial fuel cell | place: USA: District of Columbia ... | reverse complement strand
CCGCCGGTGAGGGGGCTTTTACGGATACCCCCGCAGACCCGCAACCCCAAAATTCAGAAAAACGCAGAATTCCGCAAAGAAAAATCACGCCCCCAACAAAATCAACAACTTACACAAAAACAAAGTCAGCACCCCTGACCCTCTTTCCGCCCCACCCCCGCCCCGCAAACCGCCCCAAACACCCCGGAAAAGCCCCCCGCGCCACTTACCCACAGACTCGGCGCCCCTTATCCACAGACTCACCACCCCGGAATCGCACCAAACACCCCCAAACCCCCTCCGCCCGCCCGGAATCGCCCGGGCCAAACCGGCCAAAGGACAAACAGCGCACAGCCGAAAACAAAAAGGGCAGCCAAAACGCCGCCTGATCACGTCACGGCTTGCCGCCCTCAAGCATGTCCAACCCCGCAACGAGATCCCGCCCCATGCCCGCATCCTCCATATGGAGGCGCAGGCGCTGATTGTAGCCGCCAGGCGTATTCAACGCCTCAATCAGGTCTGTACAGGCAGTCTGTTGCAGGCTGCTTGTGATCAGCATGCGCAAAAAGGCTTCACCTTGCTGCCGGTCTTCGACCCGGCCTCCCAGCCAGCCGGCGGCGTCATTCACCATGCGCGCAACCGGCGACAACACAGCCTGGGCACACAGGTAGGCATTCAGCTCCGCCTCGTCCCTCAAGGCAAATACCGTGTTCGAAGGGCCAAAGATGCGCGCAACCAGGCCAGTGTCTCCCAGCGCCATGATAGGAGAGCCGCCCTGTGCAATCCCCGGAAAGGGCATCATCACAGCCGCTGCGCGCGCCGGTGCCGCCAGTTCTGCGACCCGGGCCAAACCAGCACCGGCCATGAAGGAGATCACCTGCTGATCTTCGCGGAATACCAGCCCGGACAGGATGCCTTCAGCCGCCTCTGCCATCAGGCCCAGGAACACGACGTCGCTGGCATCGGCCACCGCCTGGTTGGCGGCAGCGGTGACGTCGCCGAATTCCGCAGCCAATGCTGCTGACCGGGCCCGGCTGCGCTCTGACACCGTGATCCGGTGCCCCTTGCCGGCAAGCCCCCGCACCACTGCAGAAGCGATAGCGCCGCACCCCAGAAACCCCAGGCGCATGTCAGATGTCCTTCACAAGCCGCAGCGCGTCATAGATCGCCGCATGGGTATTGCGCGCAGAAACTGCATCACCGATCCGGAACAGCTGGAACCGGCCCGCCGGGTTGGACGTGACTGCCTGCGGGCGGCCCGCAATCAGGGCATCGTGGTCGACCTCGCCGCGGTTGGATGCCCGCTCCTTCAGCGCAAAGTACAGGCTGTCCAGCGGCAGCGTGCCATAATTGACCACCACCTGATCATACTCCGCACAATAAGTGTGGCCGCTGTAGTCGGTGCCGATGGCGGCGGTCAGCCGGTTGCCGCTGCGGCTGATGCCCAGCAGGCGGCGGGCAACAGTGAACCTCACGTCCTTGTCCTGCAGCGCCCGCATATAGGGCACGAGGTTCATGCCCATGATGTCCGGCGCAAAGGTCCGGTCAGGTGTCATGACCTCCACCCGGGCTCCTGCCCCAGCCGCGGTTTCTGCCGCCATCAGCCCCGGATGATCGCCGCTTTCATCATAGACCAGAACATGCCCGGCAGGTTTTACATCGCCCGAAATGATGTCCCAGCTGGACACCGCATGCGGCAGGTCCGACCGGGTTTCATGCAGCATCATGTTTGGCATCCCGCCAGTCGCCACGATCACGACATCCGGGTCCAGGGCCATCACATCCTCCGCCTCAGCCCAGGTATTGAAGCGGAACGCCACATCCCGGGCCGCGCATTGCGCCATGCGCCAATCGATAATGCCGATCATTTCAGCCCGGCGCGGGTTCTGTCCCGTCAGGCGGACCTGACCGCCCGGCTCAGCGGCTGCCTCAAAGACGGTCACATCATGGCCCCGCTCTGCGGCGACGCGCGCCGCCTCCAGCCCGCCTGGGCCGGCCCCGATAATCACCACCTTCTTATGTGTCGCTGCCGCGGGGATTTCGTGGGGCATTGTGAGTTCGCGCCCGGTGGCGGCGTTGTGGATGCAAAGGGCCTCCCCTGCCTGGTAGATCCTGTCCAGACAGTAGGTGGCGCCGACGCAGGGGCGGATGTCGTCTTCGCGCCCCTCGATGATTTTCCTGACAACATGCGGATCCGCCATATGGGCGCGGGTCATGCCGACCATGTCCAGCAATCCGCTGGCCACCGCATGGCGGGCGGTCGCCACATCCGGGATGCGGGCAGCGTGGAATGTCGGCATACCGGTGGCCTTCTTCACCTCACCTGCAAAATCCAGATGCGGTGCCGATTTCATGCCCTGCACCGGAATCACGTCAGTCATCGCGGGATCGGTGTGGATGCGGCCGCGGATCACATTGAGGAAATCCACCATGCCGCTGTCCGTCAGACGCCTGGAGATTTCGATCCCCTCTTCAGGAGTGATCCCGCCCGCCTGCGCCTCATCCGCAGTGTACCGCAAGCCGACGATGAAATCCTCCCCAACCCTGTCCCGGACCGCGCGCAGCACGTCGAGCGGCATGCGCATCCGGCTGTCCAGAGACTGGCCGCCATAAGGCCCGTCGAGATCATTGGTCAGCGGCGACCAGAACTGATCCAGCAGGTGACCATAGACCTGCAGCTCGATACCATCCATGCCCCCCTCTTTCATCCGCTCCGCCGTGTCGGCGAAGTCGGAGATGATGCGGGCAATGTCCCAATCTTCCGCCAGCTTGGGAAAGGACCGATGCGCCGGCTCCCGGTGCCGGGAGGAGCTGACGGACGGCAGCCAGTCCCCCTTGTTCCAGCCGGTGCGCCGGCCCAGGTGGGTCAGCTGGATCATCACCGCTGCGCCATGTTCATGCACCTGATCCGTCAGGTTGCGGATCCAGGGGACCACTTCGTCCTTGTACGCCAGAATGTTGTTGAACACTGGCGGACTGTCACGGCTGACCGCAGCGGATCCTGCGGTCATGGTCAGCGCCACCCCCGCCTTGGCGCGCTCGGCATGGTAGGCTGCATAGCGCGCCTTGGGCATCCCGTCTTCGGGATAGGCCGGCTCATGGCTGGTGGTCATGATCCGGTTGCGCAGCGTCAGATGCTTGAGCTGGTACGGCTGCAGCAGCGGGTCCTTGGACATTGCCTGCCTCTCCTGGAACGGTAACGTGGCTGGGTGCCATCCGACACCAGCCTGACACATGTGTCAATTAAACATTCACACCTGTCTGGAAAAGTTGCCCCCGCCCGGTGCGGCTGCTAAGGCTTGGGGCATGACCACACAGGACATCTCCCGCCCGCGACTAAGCGAAGAAGACTGGCTGTCCGCCGCCTATGACGTGCTGACCGAAAGCGGTGTGGAGGCGGTGAAGGTGATGCCGCTGGCCAAGCGGCTGGGGGTGTCGCGCACCAGCTTCTACTGGCACTTCAAAGACCGCGAGGCCCTGCTGGAAGCGATGATCCGCCGCTGGGAGGAGAAGAACACCGGCAATCTGGTTGCCCGGACCGAAGCCTATGCCGAGAGCATTGCCGAGGCGCTTTTCAACCTGTTCGACTGCTGGCTTGACCCAAAGCTGTTTGATGCCCGCCTGGATCTGGCGATCCGCAACTGGGGGCGCAATGACAGCCGCCTGCAGGAACGGTTGGACATGGCCGATGCCCGGCGCGAGAAAGCCATGACAGAAATGTTCGTGCGCTTTGGGTATCCGGAGGCAGATGCACTGATCCGGGCCCGGGCCATGATCTACACTCAGATCGGCTATATATCGATGCAGGTGCACGAGAGCACGGAATACCGGATTTCACTGATGCCCGGCTGGATAGAAGTCTTCACCGGCACCCGTCCCGCCCAGCGGGATCTCGACCGGTTCCTGGCCCGGCACCGTTGACCCCTGCCTGACTTTAGGCACCCAGCACCGCCCCTGACAGAAACACTCCCGCCAGCCGGCAGGCGTCGTAGATGCCCGCTCGCCGGTTGGGCCGTGCGCCGCGCGTGCAAGGCGCGGCGCGGGCCGTTTCGGGCAAAGCCCGAAGCGGAACAGTGTTACGGCATTCGCGGTCAGGCACCCCGTTCTGAAGTGCGATGCCGCGCCGGGCGCCAGCCCGGCGCCACCAGAGAAAAACGGGCGCGGAACCCTTGGTTCCGCGCCCGCCCTGTTTCCTCAAACGGTTGTGCCAGTTTACTCGGCCGCGATCTGCCCTTCGATCTTCTCGACCCGCACCGCCGAGAACTTGAACTCGGGGATCTTGCCATAGGGGTCCAGCGCGGGGTTGGTCAGGATGTTGGCCGCCGCCTCGACATAGGCAAAGGGCACAAACACCATGTCCTCGGCAATCGCCCGGTCGGCCCGCGCCATGATCTCGATCGAGCCGCGGCGGGTCGACAGGCGGATCATCTCGCCCGGCTCGATGCCCATCAGCTTGAGCGTGCGCGGGTTGAGCGAGCAGTTCGCTTCCGGCTCCACCGCGTCCAGAACTTTGGAGCGCCGGGTCATCGACCCGGTGTGCCAATGCTCCAGCTGGCGGCCGGTGGTCATGATCATCGGGAATTCCTCATCCGGCGCCTCATCCGGCGGAATGACCGATGCCGGGGTAAAGCGGGCGCGGCCATCAGGGCGCGGGAAGCCGTCACCGAACACAATCGCCTGACCGGGGTCGGTCTCATGCAGCGACGGATAGGTGATGGTTTCGGTTTCCAGACGTTCCCAAGTGATGTTGTCCAAGGACTTCATGTTCAGCTTCATTTCGGCAAAGACTTCGCTGACATCCTTGTAGTCCCAGGGCAGGCCGATGCGCTGCGCCAGTTCGACAGTGACCTGCCAGTCCTCCCGCGCCTCACCCGGCGGCGGAACCGCAGGCCGCACGCGCTGCACCTGGCGGTTGGTGTTCGACACGGTGCCGTTCTTCTCATAGAGCGCCGAGGCCGGCAGGATAATGTCGGCATAGTTCGCCGTCTCGGTCAGGAAGATGTCCTGAACGATCATCAGCTCCAGCTTGGCAAAGGCGTCGCGCGCGTGGTCGGCATCCGGGTCGGACATCGCCGGGTTTTCGCCCTGGATGTACATGCCCTTGATGTTGCCGGCATAAGCCTCGTCCACGATCTCGGTCACAGTCAGGCCCTTCTCGTTCGAGAAATCGCCGCCGCCCCAGACATCGGTGAAGCTCTTGCGCACGTCGTCCGAGGTCACGGTCTGATAATCGGGCAGGAACATTGGAATGAGGCCCGCATCAGACGCGCCCTGCACATTGTTCTGGCCGCGCAGCGGATGCAGGCCCGCGCCCGGTTTACCCACATTGCCGGTCATCAGTGCGAGGCTGATCAGGCAGCGCGAGTTATCCGTCCCGTGGATGTGCTGGGATATCCCCATGCCCCAGAAGATCAGCCCCGCATTCCCACCGGCAAAGATCCGTGCAACGCGGCGCAGCTGATCGGGGCTGATGCCGCAGATTTCCGACATCTTCTCGGGCGTGAACTGCTTCAGATGCTCTTTTTCAGCCTCCCAGTTCTCGGTCCAGCGGTGGATGTATTGGCTGTCGTAGAGCTCTTCCTCGACGATCACGTTCATGATCGCGTTCAGCATCGACACATCCGCGCCAGGGCGGAACTGTACCATCTCGGTTGCAAACCGGCGCAGGCCGACGCCCCGCGGGTCCATCACGATCAGCTTGCCGCCGCGCTTGGTGAACTGCTTGAAATAGGTCGCCGCCACCGGGTGGTTCTCGATCGGGTTAGAGCCGATCACGATTGCTACATCGGCGTTTTCGATCTCGTTGAAGGTCGCGGTCACCGCACCGGAGCCAACGTTTTCGATCAACGCCGCAACGGACGACGCGTGGCACAGGCGGGTGCAGTGGTCGACGTTGTTGTGCTTGAAACCCTGGCGGATGAACTTCTGGAAGAGATAGGCCTCTTCGTTGGTGCATTTCGCCGAGCCGAAGCCCGCAACCGATTTCGGGCTCTCATCGCGCAGGCGCATCAGGCCCTTGGCGGCCAGATCCATCGCCTCTTCCCAGGATGCTTCGCGGAAATGGGTCGAGAGATTGCCCGGATCGACGTTCAGGCCTTTTGCAGGCGCGTCGTCGCGGCGGATCAGCGGCTTGGTCAGGCGGTGCGGGTGGTGGATGTAGTCAAAGCCAAACCGGCCCTTGACGCACAGGCGGCCTTCGTTCGCCGGGCCGTTGATACCGTCGACGTATTTGACCTTGCCGTCCTTGACCTTGAGGCTGACCTTGCAGCCGACACCGCAGAACGGGCAAACGCTTTCGGTTTCGGAATCGTAATCCTTGCTGTCGCCAACCTGGTTTTCATCCATGACGGTGGCGGGCATCAGCGCGCCGGTCGGGCAGGCCTGAACACATTCGCCGCAGGCCACACAGGTGGATTGGCCCATGGGGTCAGCAATATCAAAAGTCGGGAAGGCATTGTGGCCGCGCCCGGCCATGCCGATCACGTCGTTCACCTGCACTTCACGGCAGGCCCGCACGCACAGGCCGCAGGAGATGCAGGCGTCCAGATTCACCTTCATGGCGACATGGCTGTCGTCCAGCAGCGGGATGCGGCCCTCTTCCAGCTTGGGGAAGCGGCTCTCAGTAACGCCGTTCAGCTCTGCCATATCCCACATGTGGGAGGATTTGTCGTGCGCCTCTTCCCGCTTGGGCTGGTCGGCGACCAGCAGTTCCATCACCATCTTGCGAGCGTTTTCGGCGCGCGCGTTGTTGGTGGTTACAACCATGCCCTCGGCGGGTTCGCGAATGCAGGAGGCGGCCAGCGTGCGCTCGCCTTCGATCTCCACCATGCAGGCGCGGCAGTTGCCGTCCGGGCGGTAGCCCGGCTGCGGCTTGTGGCACAGATGCGGGATCTTCAGCCCGCGGCCGTTGGCGACTTCCCAGATGGTCAGGCCCTTTTCCGCCGTGACCTGTTCGCCATCGAGTGTGAATGTGACGTTATCGCTCATGGCTCAGACCTCATCCGGAAAATGTTTCATGGTCAGGCGGATCGGGTTCGGCGCAGCCTGGCCCAGACCGCAGATCGAAGCGTCGACCATCGCGGTGCTCAGCTCTTCCAGCAGGCCCTGATCCCACTTCTTCTCGCTCATCAGCTTGACGGCTTTCTCGCATCCCACCCGGCAAGGGGTGCACTGACCGCAGCTTTCATCCTCGAAAAAGCGAAGCATGTTCAGCGCCGCATCGCGGGCCGAGTCCTGATCGGACAGCACCACCACAGCAGCGGAGCCGATGAAGGTGCCATGCGGCTGCAGCGTGTCGAAGTCGAGCGGGATATCATTCATCGATGCAGGCAGCAGGCCCGAGGAGGGGCCGCCCGGCTGGTAAGCCTTGAAGGCGTGGCCATCCAGCATACCGCCGCAGGCCTCAATAATGTCGGTGATTGTGGAGCCGGCGGGCAGCAGATGCACGCCCGGGTTCTTCACGCGGCCCGAGACCGAGTAGCTGCGCAAGCCCTTGCGGCCGTTCTTCTCAACCGAATTCAGGCACTCAGGCCCTTCGCGGCAGATCTTGGCGACCCAGTAGAGGGTTTCCACGTTGTGGACGAGGGTCGGACGCCCGAAGACACCCACCTGTGCCACAAACGGCGGACGGTGGCGCGGCTCGCCGCGCTTGCCCTCGATCGACTCGATCATCGCGCTTTCTTCACCGCAGATATAGGCCCCTGCCCCGCGGCGCAGGTCGATGTAACCTGCCTCGACAATGCCGGCCTCTTCCAGCGCCTTGATCTCACGGCGCAGGATTTCCAGCACCGCCGGATATTCATCGCGCATGTAGATAAAGGCTTTCTCGGCCTCGACCGCCCAGGCGGCAATCAGCATGCCTTCGAGGAAGACATGCGGAGTGCGCTCTAGGTAGTAGCGGTCTTTGAAAGTGCCGGGCTCGCCCTCGTCGCCATTCACGGCCAAGTAACGCGGACCTTCGTTGGCGCGCACAAAACCCCATTTGGTGCCGGACGGGAAGCCAGCGCCGCCCAGACCGCGCAGACCGGCTTCTTTGACCTTCGCCTGAACCGCTTCCCAGTCGCCATTCGCGCGCAGGCCTTTCAGCGTGGCATAGCCGCCATCCGCCTCATAAGCGGCGAAGGTTTCATACTCCGGGATATGGGCGTGGGTGTCATCGGCAGCAATCGCTGCCTCGACCTTTTCCACGGTGGCGTGGTCGATGTGGTTGTGGCCGATTTCCAGAACCGGCGCAGTGTCGCAGCGGCCCATGCAGGGTGCGCGCAGCACGCGGACCTGAGAGGCATCCAGCCCATCTTCCAGCGCCTTCTGCAGCTGCTGTGCCCCCGCCAACTCACAGGACAGCGAGTCACACACCCGGATGGTCAGTGCCGGCGGCGGGGCCTCACCCTCCTTCACCACATCGAAATGGGCATAGAAGCTGGCCACCTCGTAGATCTCTGCCTGACCGGTGCGCATCTCCTCAGCCAGCGCCCGGATGTGCGCGGCGCTCAGATGGCCGTATTTGTCCTGGATCAGGTGCAGGAACTCGATCATTAGGTCACGGTTGCGCGGGCGGTCCCCCAGCAGGTCCTGAACCTCGCTCAGCGCGATGTCGTCGACCTGGCGGCCTTTGGGCGTCTTGCGCCCCTTGCCGCGGCCGGACTTCCATACGCCCTTGCTATCATCCAATGGTGCCATGGGGTCCTCCAGTCAGCACGTATTTCATTCCGAAATGCCATCAAGAATGAATATCGTCAAATCTAGAAAACCGATTGCACAATAAGTATAAATTATCACGCCATTTGCGGCATCCCATCGTCCACAAACGTCGCAACAACCTCTTTCAGCGCCCGGACCGTGGTCAATTCCGGGGTCCGGTCCAGCGTTGCAATGCAGATCGGCCGCGATTGTTCCGGCGCGGTCAGCCCAAGAACCCGGGTTCCCCCCAGCTCTCCCAGGGCCTGCATCAGCGCCCGCGGCAGAATCGTTGCCGCCGACCCTTCGCGCGCCAGCACCATCGACGCCATAAAACCGTTGGACTCGGACACGATTTCCGGCCTCAGGTCCAGATCGGCAAAGATGCGGTCCAGAATGCGGCGGTTCTGCATCTGCTGGTCCAGTAAGCTCAGCGGCAAATCAGCGGCCTCGGCCCAGCTTATCGTGTCGCCGCGGCCCGCCACCATCTCTTCGGGCGCCAGCAGCACATAGCTTTCGTCATACAGCGGCTGCACTGTCACCAGGTCCTGACCCAGGCTCTCGGCGTAGGTAATACCTGCGTCAATTGTACCATCATAAAGGCGCTGCTGGATAGCCAACGAGGTGGTCACCTCCACCCGGGCCAGAATCCGCGGATAGGCCTGATGCACCTGATCCACCAGCTGCGCCGCCCAGGCGGTGGCAGTGGGCACCACCCCAAGCACCAGCGTGCCGGTCACTTCGCCGCGCGACGCGGCGATCTCCTGTTCCAGCGCCTTTGCATCATCCAGAATCGAACGCCCCCGGCGCACGATCATCAAGCCCTCTTCGGTCAGCCCCTGAAAACGGTTGGCACGGCGCACGATGGACAGGCCCAGCCGCTCCTCCAGATTGCGGATCCGCATGGAGAAGGCCGGCTGCGACATGCCGCAGTCGGCGGCGGCCTTGGCAAAATGCTGATGCCGCGCCAATGCGGTGAGCAGCTGAAGGTCTTTGAGTTCGATCATGGCAGCACCTTACGCCGCCGCCGCAAGCCGCTGCAATGGGTTCGCCGCCCTGTCAGTCCTTGCTCGGCGCTTCTGTCTGCTGCGCTGCTGCGCCGTACAGTTCAACCAGTTCTTCCAGCACATCGGCAGCTCCCCGCAACCGCCCGGCCAATTCAGAATGCCCCTCAATAGCCTGCGTCAGCAGGCGTTCACGAAGAGTGTTCAGCTTACCGGCCAGATGGCAGCCTTCGTCAGTCAGGCTGTAGGTCACCCCCGAACGGCCAGCCCCCTGTTTGCGGGTCAGTCCTGCCGACGCCAGCTTGCGCAAGGAATACTGGATATTCGGGATATCCACACGGTTGGTTGCACGCGCCAGCTCCTTGATGGATTTTGGCCGCCTGCCACTGCCGATCAGCAGCAGCAGGGTAATCTCGGCACCAGCCAAAGACACGCCGCTGACCTGCTCCAGGCACCCGGCCTGCCATCGGGTCAGGCCCTCGCCGGCCCGCTGCACCGCCATCTCCAGCCGATGCAGCCCGTCAGCGGCTGGCTCCGCGGTCAGGTATGATAACGGGTATGGGTCGACGTTGTTATTCAAGGAACAGCTCCAAAAAAATGCGGCCCAAACGGGCATGAAAACTGCAGATCAGAATACAGGAGACACCAGCGCGCCTTGCCCGGCACGGGAATACGCGCCAGGGCCACAGCACACAGAGGCACTGCCCCCTTATTGAAAATCCATCTCAAATTGCCCGGAACTTATCCAACCAATTCCTCCGGACTTCAATACCCGGCAGCGCAATCCGTTGCCCTGACGGCAGCGCGGCGCCCGCTGGCAGACCTGCTAAAACACCGCGGCCGCCGTCTGCATCTGGACCGGAGATCAGGACGGGGATGCCCCCTGGGCCGGAAGCGCCGAAAGCACGCTCTGCGCCCATCGGTCAGGGATGCTGCCGAAACAGTCATGAATCGAATCCGTGGCGATAGCGCTGCCGTTCGCCAGACGGCCCACCAGCGCGAGCCCGGCCACCCGCACCCCGTCTGCCGCGATCAGCGCAGCATCGGGGGCACAGCGCGCGCCCAAACCGTCACCCAAGGGTTTCAGCGACAGGTCCTGCCGCAGCCCGGCCACCAGCGGTTCCGTGACGGGGGCCAGCGCAGGCTGGGGCAGCACAGCGTCAATCATGACACTGGCGGTGACCGTATGCCCGCCGCTGTGCAGCTTCCAGCCCCGCGGGGTAAGCGTGATATCGGGATCGTCCGCGGCACGCGGATCCACCAGCCCGGTTTCGATCAAGATCCGCAACTGACGGGCGGTTTCCACCGGCGCACCATAGGAGTAACGCTTGAGCCCGTCGTCGAAACTCACAAATTCCTGCGCCGTGGCGGCAGACACAGAAGCGCTGTCAAACACGTGGCGCAGCAGCGGCTGCCATTTCCGCCAAAGCTGGCCGATCGTATAACCGACGGCGGGCGGCTCCCGCCCCTCGGCCTGGGAGATTCCCGCGCGCAGGGCGTCCAGCGTTCCCCGCTGCTCCTGGCTGCCGGGGCGTTCGCTTTCCAGCTCCAGCCACTCGCGCACCTCGTCAGGCTGAACCGCGCCTCCACCTGCGCGGATGACGCGCAGTGCCGCGCTTTCAAGCACGCCGCGCACCGGCTCCAGTCCGGACCCGGGCTGCTCAGACAAGCCGGCACGCAAGGCCTCTTCGAAGGCCGCGCTTTCCTCTTGCGAGGGATCAAACCGCGCATCCAGCTTTGCATTCAGAGGTTTCGGGGCGGGTGCGTGCCCATCCAGCGAGAACGGCACGATCCTGGCCGGTTCCCGTCCCGACGCGATGTAACTGCTGCCTGCGAACCTGCCCCCCAGTCCCAACGTCAGCATGCGGACCACATCAAGCGCCGACAGCGCCATGCCGCGTATGCCGACCACCCGGCCCGCCCAGTCCTCGGCCGCATCTATCAGCCCTTTTCCCGGATAGGCAGGCCTCAAGGGCAAAGAATGGCGGTCCGCGTGATCCTGCCAGCGGCAGAGCTGATCATCGCTGGCAGTTTCAGGCTGGCCAAGCGACAGCAGCACATGGCCGTACGGGCCATGAGCCACGCCTTGCGCATACAGGTGCCAGCCCTCCCCGCCGCGCCGGGCCTCAGTCACCCGCACTGCGCGCCGGGTCACGGTTATGTGGCCTGGCAACTGCGCAAGAAGCGTCTCGAACCGGGCGTTCAGATAGGCGCCAAGCCTGGCCCGCGGCAGATACGCCTCGCCATCGCCGCCGGTTAGGCCCATCCAATCGGCAAAACTGCCTTCCCCCTCGCGCGCGAATGGCGGCGGCGGCAGATCTATACTGCGCACCGGCAGGTTCAGCAGGCAGGTTTCACTTTCGCCGGGACTGAAGCTTGGACCCGACGCAGGCCAGCTTGACGGCTCGAAGACATCCACCGCCAAGGCTGCGCCTGCCCCGGAGGCACGGCACACCAGCGCCTCCAGCGCTGCCAGGCCGCGCGGCCCGAATCCAACGATCGCAACCCGGCGCCGGTCCCGCCCCATTCATGCACTCCCTCACCCAGCATGGTTTCGCCACCTTGGTCTGCGGCGGCTCCGCAGTGCAAGACATTATCGCGCCTGGGGTCAGGGCGCGTTTTTCCTGCAAAGGCATTTTGGTCAGGGCCTGCGGGGATGCAGCCGGGTAATATTTGAAGGCCGTTCAGGCACCGATGCCCCTTCGGCCTTTATCCGGCCCCTTGCTCGCGGCCGACCCGTTTCAGGAACCGCCTCAGCCGATCGTCCCGGGGCGCATCAAAGATCTGACTTGGCGGACCGGCTTCAACGATCTTGCCGCCGTCCATGAAAACGACACGGTCCGCGATTTCGCGCGCGAACTGCATTTCGTGGGTGACGATGATCATAGTCTGGCTTTTCTCGGCGACCCGCCGCATCAAGTCCAGCACCTCACCCACCCATTCCGGGTCCAGCGCCGAGGTCGGCTCGTCAAACAGCAGGACTTCGGCACCTAAGGCCATCGCGCGGCCAATGCCCACGCGCTGCTGCTGGCCGCCGGACAAAGCCGCCGGATAGCTGTCCGCCTTCTCGGCCAGCCCGGTTTCGCGCAGCACCGACAGCGCGCGCTCCTCAGCCTCGGCGCGGGGGCGCTTCTGCACGGTGACAAGCGCCTCCATGATGTTCTCTTTTGCCGTCTTGTTGGCAAAAAGCGCGTAGTTCTGGAACACAAACCCGGTGCGGCGGCGCAAGGCCAGGATATCGGACTTGGACGCCCGCGCGGCATCAACGGTCAGATCGCCGACGGTTATTTGCCCCGCATCCGGCACGTCGAGAAAATTCAGGCTCCGCAGCAGCGTCGACTTCCCGGTTCCGGACGGGCCGATCACAACAACCTTTTCGCCGTCTTCGATATCAAGGTCGATGCCGCGCAGCACCGGCGCGCCGCGAAACGACTTGGTCAGTCCCCGGATTGAAATCATCGCGCAAAAGCCTTGTTCAGACGGGTTTCCAGCCGGCCCTGCACCTGGCTCAGCACCTCAACCATGATCCAGTAGATGACGGCAACCACCAGAAACGCCTCGAAATAGAGGAAGCTGCCAGCCGCCTCCTTTTGGGCTGCGCCCATCATTTCGGTAACGCCAAGCGTGAAGGCGAGCGAGGTGCCCTTGATCATATCAATGAAGTAGTTCACCAGCGTCGGCGCCGCGATCCGCGCGGCCTGCGGAAGAATAATGCGGCGCATCATCTGCGCCTGTGTCATGCCGATAGATTGCGCCGCCTCCCACTGGCTGCGGTCGACCCCCGCAATAGCGGCCCGGATGCTCTCGGCCATGTAAGCGGCGAAATGAAGCGTAAGCCCCATGATCGCGGCCGTGACGCCGTTGATATTGGCAAGCGCCGGCAGCAGCTGCGGCAGGCCGAAATAGAACAGAAACAGCTGCACCAGCAGCGGGGTGCCGCGGAAGAAGCTGATGAACAGAACAACCAGATTGTCCAGCACCGGCACCCTGATGACCCGTTCGACCGCCAGCAGCGAGGCAAGGGCCAGCGCAAGCACCATGGATGCGCCGGCCATTGCCAGGGTGATCGGAACGTAGGAAAGGATGACGGGCACAAGCCCAAGCATGTAATCGAAGTCGAGCGCCCGCATCGTCTGTTCTATTGCGCAACTGTAATGTCAGAACCGAACCACTTCATGGAGATTTCGGTCAACGTGCCATCCGCCCGCAGCGTGTCCAGGGCTGCGTCGATCCGGTCACGCAGCGCGCGCCCCTCTTCGGTATCTGCAAACGGCAGCGCATTGCGGATCTCGGAGAACGGCGCCCCGGCCAGTTCCAGAGGCAGCGGGCTTTCCTTGATCAGCTGGACCGACGACACGCGGTCCATCACAAAGGCATCGACCCGTCCAAGCGCGGTGTCCTGAGCAATATTGCTCTCGTAAGTGCGGATGTCGATGTCTTCCGCATAAGGCAGCTCGTTCAGCAGCTGCTCGAAGTTTGAGCCGAGGTTGACCGCAACCGACCGGCCGCGAAGGTCTTCGACCGACCCGACTTCATCATTGCCCTTGCGCACGACGACTTGCGCCCCGTCGATCACATAGGGCTGACTGAAGGCAAATTTTGCCTCGCGCTCCGGCGTGATCGTGATCTGGTTTGCAATGGTATCGATCCGTCCGGATTCCAGCGCCCCGACCAGCCCGGAAAAGGTCATGGTCTCATATGCGATGTCCAAACCGGCCACTTCGCCCACTGCGTCCATCACATCGACTTCGAAACCTTGCAGCTTGTCCTGTTTGACAAAGGTAAACGGGAAGTAGCCCCCCGACATCCCAACCCGCAGCTGTTCAGTCTCGGCGATGGCGGCGGTGCCCAGCACGGCGGCGGTAAGCGCGCCGAAAGTAAGGGATTTTAGCATAGGTCTGTTCCTGTCTGAGTGATCCGCCATAAAGTGAGGGTCCAGCACGATGTTTCAACCGTTTGGTCAAATGAAAAACAGCCCTTTGGCCTCGCGCCGTTAAGGGAAACATGCATTTTGGTCCAGACGCAAGGCGCGCAACGCATGTCTTTTCAAGCCCGAGGTCCGCAGAATTTTCTCCCTTCCATAATCGCGACTTTCTGAGCAGCCGGAAGCAGCCGCTTTTCAGGGGCCCTCGGGATCAGGACAAATCAAACGCGCCTTGGCCAGTAGGGTGACCTAAGCAAGCATTGATCGCCTACCCACGTTGTCGAATTAGCAGATCTCGGACAGAAAAGACGCCGCCGACGCCCTGCGTTTCCTCGCTGCTCAGCAGTACGAAGTGTATAGTCGGCCTTCTGGTGGCAGCGCAGTACCACGCCATCACTGCCATAGGCTTAGCGGGCATGAAATTTAAGTAGCCCCACTTGAGTGGTCCAAATTGAAAGTTAGTGCATGGTTGGCCTTTGGTCCATCAGGACGATGGCCTCTGGCGCAGGCGGGCGGTAGCCCAGAGCACTGTGGGGCCGTTTGGTGTTGTAGTGTGTTCTCCAGCTTTCGATAATGATCTGGGCCTCGCGTACCGGGAGCGAGTGTCCCGGCCGATCAGGAACCTTGGCTCAGCCGAAGGCATGGAGGTAGCTAAAGAGGCGCTGCGGGCGCTGGTGGAGCGGATCGTGCTGACGCCTGCGGCGGAGGTCACTGGCCTGGACCTGACCCTGGAGGGCGACCTGGCGGGTCTCCTGTGTCTGGCGGCAGGTGCGGAAGGCCCAAACACGAAGAAGGCCCCGGACAGAGCATTATAAGACTTTGATTTATCTTATAAAATTGTTTTGATTGCGGGTGCAGGCAACCGCCGTATCCTACCTGCCCTCACCGCAATGATATCAACGTATGATAGAGCACAGCTAACGGCAACTTTGCGCATATCGCGGGGGTTGAAAAGTGTGGGCAGATTCTCCGGACTACCTGCAATGTCTTGGTGGCAGATTGCAACCTTCGTGCAGCTTCATCTGCTGCTGTTGGTTTCTCGCTTATAGCGTGTAGCTTGGCACAGCTACGTCTCAAAAGAGCACTGTCGGGCGTGCGGGTACACTCGAAGCGGCGGCAGATGCAAAGCGACTTGATCCCCGGTTGCGATCCCGCCCTCCCTTTCGACCCAGGTTACAAGACCCCGGCGGTTAGTGGCTGCTTTTACGAAACGTTTGCCCTTGCCTGGATAATGCTTGTCGATCTCGTCTCCGGGATACCGGCAGGGGCGGTTTTCATTGTCCACGACCAGCGCCGCGCCCGAACTGAAAAGGAGCCGCGATGATGGTGGCAGCAGGGTCAAATCGGGTATGCCTGCCACCACGATGTTGGCGCCGATCCAGCCTGCATCGAACCGGGGCAGATCCATATGGCGGCGGATATGGTCCAGGTCCTCAGCCGAGAGAATGGTAATCTGCCGTGTATTTCGGATCGGAGTCCCGGCCGGATATTGACGGCGGAACCGCACATCAGCCTCGGCGACGAGTCCGGCGTGCCGGTCCTCTGCCATACCCTCAAAGGTGATAGTGCTCCTGTCGATCCTCCGCGTGGCAAGGCTTTCGTCGCCGGCATCGCTGTTGGCGTAAAGCGCGGTCACGGATCCGCTGATTTTCGTTGGGTTGAGAATGGTCATCTGCCTTGCCTCTTTGGCCTTGTCGTTCCGTGATTTCAGCACGCTGCCACGGCTCGGCACATCCAGGCCGCGGCACATAGGATTTTCCCGGTTTCGGCGTCAGCACGGCTGCCCTGCCGGGTACCGCACTACATGACACGTGGAAAATAATGGGATGCTATCCCAGGCCGCCCCGCAAGGCAGCTAACCCAAATGGGGTAGCGGTGACCAAAGGAGCGCACCGCCCAGACAGACCAACAGCAGGGTGATGCCGGATGCGGCGCAAAAAAGAGTGCGCCACTGCTGCCTCCTGAACTGCAGTCAGCTGACGGAAAAACCCGGGAGCCCTGCCCGGCAGCCTGCCAGTCCCACTGAAGGGGGACTACCGGGAAGCTGTCCGGGCGTGGATCATACGGGTATTTCCGGAAATTTGCAGGAGCGTTCGATGACAGAGTATTCGGTGGACGGCGCGCGGCTTTGGTCCCGTTTGAAGGATTTGGCTGAAATCGGAGCATCCGAGAACGGTGGTTCGCACCGGCTGGCGCTCAGCCAGGATGACGAAGACGGCCGTGAGCTGTTTCTGGCATGGTGCGGGAACCGCAACTTCACAGCGGTTTTCGACAAGATCGGCAATCTGTTCGCACGCCGGGCCGGCCGGAACCCGGCGGCGCCTCCGGTGGTCATCGGCAGCCATCTGGACACGCAGCCCAACGGCGGCCGGTTCGACGGCGTGCTGGGGGTGCTGGCCGGGCTGGAAGTGCTGGAAACGCTTGAAGACTTTGCAATTGCAACAGAAGCGCCGGTGGAGATCGCGGTGTGGACCAACGAGGAAGGCGCCCGGTTTCAGCCCGCCATGATGGGCTCGGGCGTTCATTGCGGCGTGCATTCGCTTGCCGAGACACTGGCGGTGACCGACGCATCCGGCATCTCGGTTGCGCAGGAACTCGAAAGATTTGGCTATGCTGGCGGTATTGAGCCGGGCAGCCGCGCCATCGGCAGCTATCTGGAACTGCATATCGAGCAGGGTCCAATTCTTGAGCAGGAAGATAAGACCATCGGCGTTGTTACCGGCGGGCAAGCGATCCGCTGGTATTCCCTGGCACTGAGCGGCGAAGAGACCCATGCGGGGCCGATGCCCATGGCAATGCGGCGTGATCCGGTTCGGCATCTGGCGGCGGTGACACAGCTGGTTTACCAGATCGGCCTGGCGGATCCGGATGCACGCGCAACCGTCGGCGTGATTGAAACGCGGCCCGGCTCCATCAATGTGATGCCCGGCCAAGTCCGGTTATCAGTCGATTTGCGGCATCCCGATGAAGCTGCCTTGCAGCGGATGCATGACGCCTTGTCAGAGGGGATTGCCAGGCTAGACAAGACAGCGGACGGCGTAGGCATCAGCCTTAAGCAGATCTGGCATTCGCCTGTGGTGGCGTTCGACCCGCAGCTGACCGGCGCGGTGCAGGCCAGCGCCGCAGCGCGGGGCTATGCCGCCCGGGACATGGTGTCCGGTGCCGGGCATGATGCGTTCCATCTTGCCAAAGTGGTGCCTGCAACGATGATTTTCGTGCCCTGCCGCGGTGGCATCAGCCACAATGAGCAGGAATACACGGCACCGGAGCATGTTCAGGCCGGTGCGAATGTGCTGCTGGACCTCGCATTGCAGATGGCGGGCACCCAGACGCCGGCGGGAGCGGCGGCATGAGGATCACCATTGCGGATTGGGACCCAAGGCCGGAAGCCAGGGCAGCGCAGGCAGCAGCACTGGCCGCCCATGCGGCGGCGGAGCAGAGCGATATGATACTGTTGCCGGAAATGCCGCTGTGCCCTTGGCTGGCAGCCAGCCCGGAGCGCGATGCCACGCTGTGGGAACAGTCCGTCCGTGACCACGAAAGCGGCTTGGATGAACTCGGAGCGCTGGCGGGAACGGCATTGGCAGGGTCACGGCCCGTTCTGGGTCCGGCCGGCCAGCCATTAAACCGTGCCTTCTTGTGGCAAGACGGCCGGATTGCCGCGGAGCCGCATGAGAAGGCAGCACTGCCAGAAGAGGAAGGCTATTGGGAGAGCCGCTGGTATGATGCGGGCAAGCAGCAAGCCGTGCCGCTGGACTGGAACGGGGTGCGGCTCGGTTTTGCCATCTGCACCGAGCTGTGGGATTGGGACCATGCTTGCCGCCTGTCGCGAGCGGGAGCCGATGTGCTGCTGGTCCCGCGCGCGACGCCGGACCTTGGCAGCGATGTTTGGATAGCGGGAGCCCGCGCATTGGCGGTGCGAACCGGATGTTATGTCCTGTCGTCCAATTTCACCTATCCGGGTGCTGAGGGTTTTGACTTTGAAGGCCTGTCGGTGGCGGCAGACCCGGATGGAGGGCTTCTGGCGGTCACAAGCAAGGAGCGGCCCTATGCGACGGTCTCCATCAGCGTCAGTGCGGCGCGGAAAGCCAAAGCCGCATATCCTCGGTATATACTTGACAAGGTGAAAGAAAAGAAAGGTGCGCCATGAAACATCTCTGCACTATTGCGGCGGGTATGGCCGGTTTGGCAGCCAGTGCGGCATGGGCGGAAACGCTGGTGCTGACCAATGCGGAAATCTACACGGTCAATGAGGCGCGCAGCTGGGCTGAGGCTCTTTCCATAGGCGAAGACGGCAAGATCAGCGCCGTCGGCAGCGAGGCCGAGGTCCTCGCCGCCGCGGGCGAAGGGGCTGAAATCGTGGACCTGGGCGGGCGGATGGTGCTTCCGGGGTTTCAGGACATTCACCTGCATGCGGTGGAGGCCGGGGTAAACGCAGTGCTTTGCCCCTTTGAACCCTTCGATACCCTTGCAGGCTACAAGGCCACGGTGCGGGACTGCGCCGGGAAGGGCGGGACCGGCGCTTGGGTGCTGGGCGCCGGGTTGAACATGGTCAATCTGCTGGAGCTGCATCCCAATCCGGTGGAGGTGCTTGACGCACTGTCGCCGGACCGCCCGGTGATGATCCTGGATGACATCGGCCATGGGGCTTGGGCCAACTCCCTGGCCCTGCAGGCGGCGGGGTATGACACGGCTGAGGATGCCGCCAATGGCAATATCATCCTGCGCGGGGCCGGCGGCCGGCCCAACGGGGTGGTGCTGGAAAACGCGCCGCACAACCTGCGCACGCTTGCCTTCCCGCCCACCCAAGAGAACCTGGACTTCGCCTATGACAGCCTGCTGAATGCAGCGGCGGAACTGAATGCCAACGGGATCACCTCAATCAGCGATGCGGGCGGCTACTGGCCCCAGGGCCATCACGAGGTCTGGGACCGGGCCGAGGATTCTGGCGCGCTGACTGTGCGGGCCTCGAACGCCTTCTACATCTACCCCGACCGCCCGCTCGACGGGCAACTTTCCGAACTCAAGAAGCTCTACCACAATGACCCGGACCGGCTGGTGCGCTTTAATGTGGCCAAGATTTATGTCGACGGCATCCTGAGCCAGGCGACTGGCGCCTTGCTGCAACCTTATGAGACAGATCTGGGCCTGCCGGAGGGCGAGGAATACGGCTATCTGTATTTCGGGAAAGAGGTGCTGATGCGGGCCGCGCGGGATTTGTCGGCGGCGGGCTTCCAGCTGCATTTCCACGTGACAGGCGACTATGGCGCCCGTCTGGCGCTGGATGCGATTGCCCAGGCCGCGCCGGAGGCCGGGCCGCACCGGCTGACCCATCTCTATCTTGCCGATCCGACGGATTACCCGCGGTTCGCCGAACTTGGGGCCATTGCCGATCTGCAGCTGGCGCCGAGCGCCGTGAGCAAAGACTATGAGGCCTTCATAGCGGAATTCATCGGCGGCCGGACTGACCTGCTGCTGCCCGCAGGGGCGCTGCTGGCGGCGGGGGCGACCGTTACGCTCTCCAGCGATTGGGATGCGGATGAGCTGAATCCGCTGATCAAGATCGAAACTGCTGTCAGCCGGGAGCGCAACGGGCTGCCGGATGTTGCCGCAGCCATCGAGGCGATGACCATCAATCCGGCTATTGCCCTGCGCCACGCGGACCGGACCGGGTCCATCGAGGCGGGCAAATTCGCGGATCTTGTGGTCTTGAGCGAAAACATCCTGGACATCCCGCTTGAGAGCATCAGCAGCGTTGCCATTGAGGCGACCCTGCTGCAGGGCGGGGCGGTTTTTGATGCTGCGGGGCTGTTTGCTGACTGATCCTAGAGCTGCCCGCCCGCCGGCCGGTCGAGATAGGTGAGCGGGTCATCGGTCGCGTTGGAGGGTGCGCGGGTCAAAGCCTCCAGGAACAGCGAGAAAAGCTCCCCCTGCGAGGTGATGCCCAGCTTGTTGTGAATGCGTTTGCGGTGGACCTTGACCGTTTCCGGGCTGTTGCCCAGTTCGCGGGCGATCGATTTTGAGGAATGCCCTTTCAGGATCAGCTGCACGATTTCGGCCTCGCGCCCGCTCAGCACTGAACTTGCGAACCGGTCAAAGGTTTTTTTCAGATGCAGCCCCATGCGGCCGCTGCCGGCTAGCGAATTGGGGTCCAGAGCAGGCCAATGGCGGCGGCACAGCGCTGCAATGCAAGGCAGCAGCGCAGTAAGCGCAGCCCTTTGATCCGCAGCAAGCTGGAAGCCTTCCTCCCGGCTGCCTAAAGAGATCACCACGGCGGCACTATTCCCGAAGGAGATGAACACGCTGGTTTCGTCGAACAAGCCGGTGCCTGCATAGAAGGTCTGGTAGTATTCTGACGCCCTGAAATCGTCAGGCGCGCATTCGCCAAGCGTGATCACCCGGTCCCCGACCCCCTGCAGAAAAAGGTTATAAAACGGGTCCAGGAAATAGGCGAAATCCAGGTAGGGCTTGATTGTCGAGGCGCTGTGCTCATCAGGCAGGTTGTCGAACAGCTCCACCGGCGGGTGATCCGGGAAAAACGCTGCGGTGAAAGTGCTGTCATATCCTGATGCCGATTGGCACAGCACTGCGAGGGCGGCCAGAAACCCTTCCTGCCCAACAAGCTCGATGGCCCGGGCGAGGCCATCCAAGCTTTCTGATGTTCCGGTTCTGCTGGTGTTTTGCATGTTCGCTGCGTCAAACATTGTGGTCTCCGGTTATCATAGCAAAGAAGCCCTGGCCGCCGCCCCTGTTTAAGCCGGCTGCTGCTGCGTCATGCAGTGGATGCCGCCGCCCGCGTGGCAGATCCCCCGCATGTCCACCTGCAGGACTTTAAGGCCGGGGAAGGCTTTTGCGAAGATTTCCCGGGCCGCTGCATCGGTTGGCGTATCGAACGACGGGATCACCACGCCGCCGTTCGCGATGTAGGCATTTACATAAGACAGCGCCGTGGTTTCGGTTTCCGGTTCGACCATATAGGCCTCGTCGATCAGCCCGATCTCGATTTCGCGGCCATCGGCATCGGTCTGCCCGCGCAGCGCCTTCAGGTTCTCCCCGCAAACTCTGTGGCGCGGATTTGCCGGGTCCGGGTTGCGCTCGAACAGCAGCTTGCCCGGCGCGGCGAAGGTCAGCATACCGTCGATATGGCCATCGGTGATCCATTCCTCCTCATCGCCCGGCAGCCAGATGACCTTGCGGGCGCCGATGGCATGGAACAATTCGCGCTCCACATCCGCCTTGGTCATGCCCGGATTGCGGTTGGGGTTGAGGAAGCAGGTCTCTGTCGTGATGACCGTGCCGCGGCCGTCGACATGCAAGCCGCCGCCTTCACCAGTGAGCGGGGACTGGAACAGCGGCAGGCCAAGATGGCGCACCAGTTCGGCGCCGATGCCCGCGTCGAGTTCATAATCGGGGAATTTCTCTCCCCAGCAGTTGAAGATCAGGCTGGAGCCGATGATCTGCCCCTTGCCATCCTTCACGAACAGCGGGCCGGTGTCACGGAACCAGTGGTCGCCCTGCTGCAGGGGCACCACATCGACCTGCGGCGGCAGCAAGCTGCGGGCAAGTGCGGCGTGATCTGGATGCGCAACGACCCGGACCGGTTCGAAACAGGAAATGGCGGTGGCAACACGCACGAAATTCTCCTGCGCCGCGGCCAAGCCCGCGCCCCAATTGTCCTCGTGATCGTCCCAGGGCCAGGCCATCCAGCAGGCCGCGTGGGGCGCGGCCTCAATGGGCATGACAAACCCCTGCTCACCGGGGCTTCTACCGCTGGCAAGGGCTGCGGTCAGGTCGGTTGAAATGTGCATGGTCATGCTGCAGGCTCCTGCTGGGTGATGCAGTGGATGCCGCCGCCGCCAATCGCGATGGCGGGGATTGGCACCAGTGATACACGGCGGCCGGGGAAGAGCTCCTGGAACACTTCACGCACCAGCCCGTCTTCGCGGATTCCGTATTCCGGCATCACTACGCCGCCGTTGCAGATGTAGGAGTTGACGTACGAGCGGCAGAACCGCGGATCGCTTGAGACAGCGCTGGCGGCATCAGGGATCTTTACCAGCGTGATGCCGCGGCCTTTTGCGTCAGTCTGGTTTTCCATCGCTGTGATGTTGGCCGCATTGATGCTGTGCCAGTCGTGATCCGCGGGACCTTCCGCTTCGATCAGCACCACGCCCGGCGCGACAAAGGTTGCTATGCCGTCGACATGGCCGTCGGTTTCGGTTTCCTCCGCATTGCCGGGCAGCCAGATCACCTTGTCGCCGCCCAGCATGGCCTTCAGTTCCTGCTCGATACGGTCGCGGCTCCAGCCAGGATTGCGGTTGGCATTGGGAAAGCAGCTGCCCGTGGTCAGGATGGTGCCCTCGCCATCGACAGAGACTCCGCCGCCTTCGGCGATGAGGCCGGAGTGGAAGATTGGCACCTCGGCCGCATTCAGAATCGCGTCAGCTGCAGCGTCATCCCCGTCGAACGGCTGGTACTTGCCGCCCCAGGCATTGAAACCAAAAGACACGCCGGCCCGGCCGCCCTTGCCATTGGTCAAAAAACAGGGCCCGGCATCGCGCGCCCAGCTGTCGTCGATCGGGCTGGTGAGGATTTCGATGTCAGATCCGAGCAGCGATTTTGCCGCTGCCGCGTCTTCGGGGCCGACCAGCATGGTCAGCGGCTCAAATTCGCGGATGGCATGGGCTACCGCGGCGTAGTTCCGGCGGGTCTCTTCCATGTCCGGCCAGAAGCCTTCGCGCGTCGGCCACATCATCCAGGTACGCAGATGCGGCGCCCATTCGGCGGGCATCCGGTAGCCTGCGGATTTCGGGGTTTGCTGTTCGGGCATGAAGGGCTCCATCGTGCAAGATATGTTGTCCAAACAGTATAGATGTGAGCAAATATTATAGACAAACGCGGAATTCGACGTGAAACGATGAGTTTTTCTAATGAATAATCCCTATCGCCCCCTGCCGCCGCTCGGCGCTTTGATCGGGTTCGAGGCGGCGGCCCGGCTCGGCAGTTTCTCGCAGGCGGCGGAAGAGCTGAACATGACGCAATCGGCGGTGTCGCATCAAATCCGGACGCTGGAAACCCATTTGCAGCAGCCGTTGTTTCTACGCATCAACCGGCGGGTGGAGCTGACGGACGCCGGACGCGACCTGCTGATCTCGGCCCAGGACGCGCTGGAGACAGTGCGGCTCGGGGTGCGGCGGCTTGATGCCTACTCGAAACCTGGGTCAGTTGTCATTCACATGCCGCCGGTCTTCGGCGCGCTCTGGTTCGCACCAAGGCTCGTCCAGTTCCGTGAAAGCTATCCGGAGGTCGACCCCTGGCTTTACACCAGTGGCCATGATGTCGATCTCACCGAGTCCGAGTTTGACATCACAGTGACAACCAGCCCGCACACGGGCGAGGAATTTGTTACCGCCTCCTTCCTTGCGGAGGAACGCGTGCCGCTTGCAAGCCCCGGCCTGGCCGCAGAGTTTCAGAACCGCCTGAGCGAGGCGCCGCTGATCCATGACGAACACCCCGATGACTGGCAGAGCTGGTTCCTGGCCGCCGGGCTGGAGCGGGCGGATTGCTCGAAAGGGCTGAACTTTTCCGATACCGCGCTGGCGGTTGATGCTGCGACACGCGGACTGGGAATGTGCCTTTGCGACAGGAGGCAGGCACAGCCGCTGGTCAGCGAGGGCAGGCTGCAAGTGCTGAGCCCGGTCTGTCTGCGCAGCGACAGCCCGTATTACCTAGTGACGCTGAAGCGTAATCTTCAACGCACCGCTGTCCGGTCGCTGTGGGACTGGATGCTTGCAGAATCCGGCGATAGCTAGCTGCAGGCCGCCGCGGGGGGCCGTGCTGGAGCGGCGGCCTCCTTCGGGAAGAAACAAGCTGATTGCCGCCCGCTGGGCAGCGTTTCCAGCCGGGGCGTTTCGGTCCGGCAGCGGGCTGGGCAGCCCTTCTGCTCGTAGAGCCAGCAGCGGGTGTGAAACGGGCAGCCGCTGGGAATGGCAGCGTGCGAAGGAACATCGCCTGACAGGACGATCGGAGCGGCTTGCGCGCGGTTCCTGGCCTTGACCCTCGGTGCAGCCGATAGCAAAGCCGTCGTATAGGGGTGCGCAGGGCCGGCGGTCATCTCTTTGGCTGCGCCGATCTCGACGATCCGGCCCAGGTACATGACCGCGACGCGCTGGCACAGGTGCCGCACCACCGACAGATCGTGGCTGATGAAGAGCATGGCCATGTTCTGTTCGGTGCGCAGATCGTCCAGCAGGTTCAGGATCTGAGCTTGAACCGAAACATCCAGCGCGCTGACAGGTTCGTCGGCAATGATCACTGGCGGATCGTTGGCAATAGCCCGGGCAATTGCAATGCGCTGCCGCTGGCCGCCGCTGAAATGCTGAGGATAGCGCGCAGCATGGTCCGGGCTCAACCCCACGCGCTGCAGCAGGGACTGGACCCGGGACTGAAGCTTGTCGCGGGAAACGGTTCCTTGGATCAGGAAGGGTTCGGACAGGGTTGTCCCGATGGTTTTCCTGGGGTGCAGCGAGGAATAGGGATCCTGAAACACCATCTGAACTAGCTGGGCCAGCGCGCGCCGCCCGGACGCGCGCGCAGGATCCGTGTGCTGTCCCTTGACATGTATACTGCCCGTGGACGTCTCAGTCAGCCCGACAATGGCTTTGCCAAGAGTTGTTTTTCCGCTGCCGGATTCTCCGATCAGCCCCACCACTTCGCCCTGCTGGATATCCAGGGAGACACCGTTGAGCGCCTTGAAGGTTGCGGGCTTTTTAAACAGCGCCCTGTTCCCGGATGCGCGGAATTCGACAGACAGATCCCTGATTTCAAGGGCGGGGTGCGAATTCTGGCTCATGCGGATTCCTTTGCCTGCGGGGAACATTCCTGCAACAGGCAAGCGACGTGGTGCGCCCTTTGCGGTGTGGCAACGAGCTCCGGTTTGACCGTGGCACAGCCATCAATTGCTTCCGGGCAGCGGTCCCGGAAGGCGCAGCCCGACGGGCGCTGCCAGATTGAGGGCGGGGTGCCCGCAATAGGTGTGAGCCGCTCGCACTCCCCGTCCATCGACGGATGCGCCCCCAACAGCCCCCGGGTATACGGATGCTGCGGGTTTTCGAGAACTTCCTGGGTCGGGCCGCGCTCCACATCCCGCCCGGAATAAAGCACAATCACCTCGTCGCTCATCCCGGCAACCACCCCAAGATCGTGAGTGATCAGCACCAGCGCCATGTTCAAATCGCGCGAGAGCTGTTTCAGCAGTTGCAGGATTTGCGCCTGGATTGTCAGGTCAAGCGCGGTGGTCGGTTCATCGGCGATCAGCAGCTTGGGTTCAAAGACGATTGCCATGGCGATCATGACGCGCTGGCGCTGACCACCGCTCAGCTGATGCGGATAGCGGTGCATCATGCCTTCGGGGTCCGGCATTCCGACCCTCGCCAGCGCCTCAATTGCCCTGCCCCGGGCGCTGGATTTGGTCAGCCGCCGGTGCGCCTGAAGGCATTCCACAATCTGGTCGCCGATCCGCATCACCGGGTTCAGGCTGCTCATCGGGTCCTGGAAGATCATGGCGATGCCGGTGCCTTGCAGTTTGCGGAACTCCGCGGGCCGCATCTGTGCCAGATCAGAGCCATCAAACAAGACCCGCCCGGAGACCTGCAACGGCCCGTCTGTCAGCAGCCCCATGATGGCCATGGCCGCAGTGCTTTTCCCGGAGCCGCTCTCGCCGACGATGCCGAGGCAATTGCCGCGTTCAAGGCGCAGTGACAGGTTTTCGACAATCGCCGCGGTCCGGGCGCCTGCGTTGAGGCTTACGGTCAGGTCTGTGACGTCCAAGAGTGCCATGGCAGGCGCAACATCCTTTTTGCATGGGCCTTCCTGGTACGAACTGACCGAAAGCCGGCGGCGTTGCAGATCACTATAGCCCACCGCCCTGGAAAGGCTGTGCCCCTTAGGTGGTATCGACAGGAACCGCGGAAATTTGGGAGTTTGGGGGCAGGAAATGATGAGCGGCTCCCTGACGGCAGAGGCGCAGATTTCCTGGGAACATAGGGAGCTGAACATGACCTATCCGCGAAAACGCCCGAATACTCCGCAATTTCATCTGCCGCGCCGGTCCTTCCTGGCGGGCAGTTGCGCCTTTGCCGCGATGGCGGCGGCGCCCGGTCAGGCGGTTTGGGCGGCGGGCAGCGCCACGCCTCCCAGCCTGGGTGCGCGCGATCCCAAAACCCTGGTGGTTCTGGTGGATGCAACGGTCGAAAACCTCGATCCGGCCACCAATATCGAATGGGCCTACGGTTTGCGCCCGGTCTATGAGACACTGACCGTGCTGGACGGCAGCCACACGCTGAAGGCGGCACCCGCGCTGGCCACCTCCTGGGAGGCCAGCGAAGACGCAAGCAGCTGGACTTTCACACTGGCGGAAGGAGTGGTGTTCCATGACGGCACCCCCTGCGATGCCGAGGCGGTGAAAAAGGCGGTCACACGCCTGGTGCTGCACCCCGCCGGGCTGGCCGGGACCTGGCAGCTGGAAGACCCGGAAAGCCAGATTGTTGCGGTGGACGCAAAGACCATCCGCTTTGACCTGGGTGAGCCGCGCCCGTTCTTCGACCGCCAGGTCGCCTCGCAATACGGCTTCTGGATTGCCAGCCCCACGGCGGCGGAAGCCCACTCCAAGGGCGATGACGACATGGGATCGGAATACCTGCAGGCCAATCCGGTGGGCACCGGGCCTTACAGGCTGGAAAGCCTGAATCCGGGCCAGGATGCTACCTTTGCTGCCAATGCTGCTTTCCGGGGCGGCTGGGACCATCCGCACTTCAGCCGGGTGATCACCAAGACCATTCCCGTCTCTGCCACCCGCCGCCAGCTGCTGGAGACCGGCGAGGCCGATATGACCCTGGCGATGGAGCCGGAGGATATGGTGGTCTTGCGCGATGACCCGCGGTTTGCCCTGGCCGACACCCCGACCTTCACCGTGCAGTATGTGGCCTTTGCCACAGACGGGAAGCTGGCCAACCCGCGCGCGCGCCAGGCGCTCTGCCACGCATTCGACCACGACGCTTATATGGAGGAAGTGGCGCTTGGGACCGCGGACAAACCCACCTCGGTCTTCCCCTCGCTGATGCAGGGCATGGACGGCAAGGACCGGCTGCTGCCCTATGATCTGGATAGGGCCCGCGCCCTGCTGGCCGAGGCTGGGATACCCGAAGGCACCGAGCTGACGATGGCCTATTACTCCGGCTTTGGCGACATTGAAGGCCAGTTGCTGCAGGCCTGGCTGTCGGAGATCGGGATCAGCCTCAAACTCCAGGAAATGTCCTTTTCCGCCTATCTCGACGTGTTCTTCGGCGAAGGCACGGCCGAGGAGCGCCCCGATCTGTTCTATTTCTCCTGGTGGCCCAACGTGGATCATCCCTACAGCTTTGCCTGGGGGCTGTTCAGCGGTGATGCGGCCACCTTTGACGGCAATACCGGGCGCTATACCAACGCCGAGGCAACCGCGCTGATCGACGAGCTGCGCAACCAGGTGATGAATGAGGAAATGACGGCCAAGTTCCGGCGCCTTGCCGAAATCCTGACGAACGAAGACCCGGCCTGGCTGCCAATCCTGCAGGAGCGCGCCCAGTTCGTGTCGCGCAACGACATTGCGGGGCTGGAGAACAACCCGATCTATGTGGCGACGCTTGATATGTACAACCTGTCGCGCAAGTCCTGAGGGCTGTGCGAATGCTGCGCTTCATTCTCAGACGCACCGCTGCAACCCTGGTGCTGCTGGCCGGTGTCGTGCTGATGACCTTCGCGCTGGCCCGGCTGCTGCCGGGCGATCCCGCGCGCCTGATCGCCGGTGCCCGTGCCGATGCTGAGGCAGTGGCCTCGGTGCGTGAACGGCTTGGCCTGGATGATCCGGTCATCACGCAATTCACGGCCTATGCGGGCAATGTGCTGCAGGGTGATTTCGGGCGCTCGGTCGTTACCCGGCGGCCTATCTCAGAAGACATCCTGACTTTTTTCCCTGCAACGCTGGAACTGGTCCTTGTTGCGGGTCTGATCTCCCTGCTGCTGGGGGTAATACTGGGCACCCTGGCGGCGGTCAAAAGCGGCCGGCCCGCGGATGCAGGCGTGCGCTGCGTTGCGGTTCTGGGCCTGTCGGTGCCCGATTTCTGGATTGCGCTGGTGTTCCAGTTGATCTTTTTCGCCACCTTGGGGCTGGTGCCATTCGGCGGACGGCTTGGCACAGGGATTGCAGCACCCGATTTTGTGACAGGATTCATGACCGTCGACAGCCTGATTGCCGGCCGGTTCGACCTGTTCACAGATGCGCTGCACCATATGATCCTGCCGGTTGCAGTGCTAGCGATCCCGTCGATGGCGATCACCATCAGGGTGGTGCGGACTTCGCTGCTGGAGGTTCTGTCGCAGGATTTCATCCGCACCGCGCGCTCCAAGGGGGTCTCGCCGGCGCGGGTGTACTTCAAACATGCGCTTGGCAATGCGCTGCTGCCCATCGTCACCATCTTCGGGCTGAACACCGGCCTGCTGATTTCCGGCGCGGTGTTCATCGAGCTAATCTTCAACTGGCCGGGGCTCGGCCGCTACACGGCAAACGCCATCTCGGCCTCCGACTACAACGCCATCATGGCCATCACCCTTGTGGTGTCGGTGGCCTATACGCTGATCAACTTCCTTGTTGATCTGAGCTATTCCTTCCTCGACCCGCGGGTGGATCTGACATGAGCGCTGAAACCTCCTTGCCCCCGTCCCGCGCCCGCCTGCCCAAGGCCCTTGGCCGTATCATCCATCCGGTTGCCAGCTTTGCCAGCTCTTCCGGCCAGGCAGTTCTGGCGGTGGCAATTGTCGCCTTGGTTGTGGCGATCTCGCTTCTTGCCTTCGGTGCCTGCGTGATGGACACGCATATCACCGCCTTTGATCCGCTCAAGATGAACATCCGGGCGCGGCTTGAACCGCCTTCGGCAGAGCATTGGATGGGCACCGACAAGATCGGGCGGGACATGCTGGCGCGGGTGGTGGCCGGTTCGTGGATCTCGCTGTCGGTGTCATTCGCTGTTCTGGCCGTCGCCGCCGTCATCGGCACCAGCTTCGGACTGATTGCAGGCTATGCGGGCGGGCTTGCGGATGAAATCCTGATGCGCGTCACGGACCTGTTCCTGGCTTTCCCGGCGCTGATCCTGGCGGCTGCGATTGCGGCCAGCTTTGGCGGCGGGATGGTCTCGACAACGATTGCCTTGGCTGCCGTGTTCTGGCCCTGGTACGCCCGGCTGATCCGCAGCCGCATCCTGTCGCTGAAAGAACAGGAGTTCATTGCTGCCGCCCGCTGCATGGGCGCCTCGCACCTGCGGCTGATCTTCTCCGACCTGCTGCCGATGGTCTGGCCGCTGGTGATCGTCCAGGCCACCACCGACGTCGGTTTTGTGATCCTGGCCGCATCCGGGCTGTCGTTCCTGGGGCTCGGCGCGCAGCCGCCGACACCGGAATGGGGCGCGATGATCTTTGACAGCCTCACCCACCAGCCCGCGTACTGGTGGCTGGCAGTCTTTCCCGGCGGGGCAATTGCCCTCGTCGCGATCGGTTTCAACCTGCTGGGCGACAGCCTGCGCGACCATCTCGATCCGTCGCTCGGCGCTTCCGAAGCCGGCATCTGAACAAGGAAGAACTCTATGAACCGCCGAAATTTTCTTGCTGCCGGAGCGGCAGCGCTTTCTGGAGTGCTGGCTGCAAAGCCCGCCGCCGCCGCCCGCCCGGTAGATTACACAAAGACCGGTGCCACCGTCTTTTCAGGCACCCCGGCGGCGGATGGTTTTGCCTTCCCTGCCGAATGGGCGCGGCACGAGCGCAGCCTGATGCAGTTTCCGCCGCCGCAGAACTGGTATCCGAACCAGCTGAATGCCGCGCGCAAGGAATGGGCCGATGTTGCCAATACCGTGGCGGAGTATGAACCCGTCACTATGGCAGTGCGGCGGCGCGACAAGGCCGCGGCAAAGAAGCTGCTGTCTTCGGAAATCACCCTGATCGAAATGCCGCTGAATGATGCCTGGTCGCGCGACAGCGGGCCGATGATCGTGCAGAACGCGCAAGGTGCGCGCCGGATTGCAGGCTTCACCTTCAACGGGTGGGGCCGCAAATTTCCGCCCTACAAACACGACACACTGGCCAAGGGCAGGTTTGCAGCGCATCTGGGGCTGCCGATGTACACATCGGAGCTGGTGCTGGAGGGCGGCGCCGTGGCCGTGGACGGCCAAGGCACGCTTCTGACCACCGAGGAGTGCCTGCTGCACACGAACCGGAATCCCGACTGGAGCAAAGCCCGGGTGGAAGCAGAATTGAAGGCCGGTCTGGGGGTGCAGAAGGTGATCTGGCTGCCCCGCGGCCTCACCCCGGACCCGATCACCGACGGGCATGTGGACGGCATGGCAGCCTTTGCCGCTCCCGGCACCGTGCTGCTGCACACAACCGATGACCGCTCCGATCCCAACCACCGGATCACCCAGGATGCCAAGCGCATACTGCAACAGGCAACGGACGCCCGCGGGCGGCGCTTTGAGGTCATTGAAATCCCGCTGACCAGCTATGACGTCGTCCACATGAATTTCTACATCTGCAACGGCGCAATCATCGTGCCGGTGTCGGGCCGGAAGGGCGAGGATGACCGGCCACTTGCCATCCTGCGCGAAGCCTTTCCAGGCCGCCGGGTGACGGGCGTCTCCGGCCGCATGATCGGCGGCGGCGGCGGCGGGGTGCATTGCATCACCCAGCAGGTGCCTGCGGTCTGAATAAAGAAAAAGGGGCCGATTGCTTGGCCCCTTGTTCAGTCGGTGGAGAGGGATTTGTCGTATTTCACGAAGGGTGTGAGCGTGGCAACCTGATCGTATAGCCTGCGGGCAGTGTGATTGAACTCCTGCGTGTGCCAATAGAGAACAGAGACCCCTTCTGCCTCCGCCCGCTTTGCCACTTCGCCGATCAAAGCCCGCCCAACACCGGCACCGCGCGCCTGCGGATCGACAAACAGGTCCTGAAGGTAACAGGTATCCTCGACTGACCACATATCGCGGTGCAGCAAATAGTGGCCGATACCAATGGCTTCGCCATTCAGCTCTGCAATCAGGCCGCGGTATTCCCGCGCATCTGCCGAAAGCAGCCTTGCAAAGCTGCTGTCGTAGACGCGCGCTGGCAGCGTGGCCTTGTAGAAGGTGAGGTAGCCGGTCCACAGACGGTCCCAGCTTTTGCGGTCGCTTTGTTCAACCGGCCGGATCGTCACCAAGCTTGTCATCGCATCGTTCCTGTCTTGCCGTCCAAGGTGTGCAGCGCCCCGTACATATGCGGCCTGCGGTCCCGGAAAACACCCCAGGCGCTGCGGTAGCGCGCTGCGGCGTCCAGATCGACAGCTGCCGTGATGAAGGTTTCTTCCGTGCGGCCCGCCTCCGCCAGGATTTCTCCGGTGCAGCCGGCAATGAAAGAGGTGCCATAGAAAACACCAGCCGTGTTGCCGTCCTGCTCCCTGCCCACCCGGTTTGAAGCCACCACCGGAATCATGTTTGCAGCGGCGTGACCCTGCATCGTGCGCCGCCAATGGCCGCTGCTGTCCAGCTCCGGGTTGTTCGGCTCACTGCCGATGGCGGTCGGGAACAACAATATCTCAGCCCCTTGCAGTGCCAGGCAGCGGGCGGTTTCCGGGAACCACTGGTCCCAGCAGATGCCGCAGCCGATCCGGCCAAAGCGGGTTTCTACCACCTGGAAACCGCTGTCGCCCGGCGAGAAATAGAATTTCTCCTCATACCCCGGCGCCTGAGGGATATGGGTTTTGCGGTAGTTGGCCAGAATGGTGCCATCGGCGTCAGCAATGGCCAGCGAGTTGTAGCGCGCCAGCCTCGCCTCCTCGTAGTAGGAGATTGGCATCACCACGCCAAGTTTCCGGGCCAGCGAGGTGAAATGCTGCACCACCTGGCTTTGATCCGGCGAACAGGCAAGCGGAAAGTGGTCCGTTGACTGTTCAAGACAGAAATAAGGCGTTTCGAACAGCTCCTGCAGCAAAATCACCTGTGCCCCGGCCTCGGCGGCGCGGGTCACCAGTGCTTCGGCCTTGTCGATGTTTTTGTCGATGTCCCAGCTACAGGCCATCTGGGTAGCCGCAAGCGTTACCTGTCGCATGAGTTCACTCCTGACTGGCGATGAAATCTTGGACTGAGCCGGCAACAGCCCCGATCAGCTCATCGCATTGGTCCTTGCTGATGATCAGCGGTGGCGACAGGATGATCTGGTCGCCCACCGGGCGCACGATGGCTCCGCGCTCCAAACAGCCTTGGAACACCTTGGCAGCGGCCTGCTCGGTTAGTTCAATAGGGGCTTTGCTGGCCTTGTCGGAGACCAGATCAATGCCCAGCATCAAATGGCTGCCGCGCACATCGCCAACGATAGGCAGGTTTAGCAGGGATTGGGCGCTCTCCTGAAAATAGGGGCCAATCTCGCGCACGTGATTCAGAATGCCTTCGCGTTCGATGATCTCGATGTTCTTCAGCGCCGCTGCACAAGCCACCGGATGCCCGAAGTAGGTGAAACCCATCGAAAAGATGCCGCCCTCGCATTGCGGACGGGCAATGGTCCCGTAGATTTCATCCGAAATCATCGTTGCCCCCAGCGGGATGTAGCCTGAAGTCAGCCCCTTGGCGCAAACCAGAATGTCAGGCGTATAGCCGAACAGCGCCTCCGAGGAGAACCATTCACCCAGACGGCCAAAGCCCGTGACCACTTCATCCGCGATATAAAGCATGTCATGCGCCTTGCAGACCTCATACATGCGCTTGTGGTAGCCCTCGGGCGCAACCAGCACCCCGCCGGCGCCCATGATCGGCTCGGCGATGAAGGCGGCCACATTGTCAGGGCCAAGCTGCTGGATCCGTGCTTCGAATTCCCGCACCAGATAGTCGCAGTAGTCGCCGTCGCTCCAGCCCTCAGGCTTGGCATAGAGGTTGGCTTCCGAGACATGGCTGATGAAATCCTCGCCGATCCGGTCGAAGCCGTATTTGGTGCCGTGGATGCCAGTGAGCGAGGCCGCCACATAGGTGGCGCCATGGTAGCCGTTCTGCCGCGAGATAATCTTTTTCTTCCGGTGCTGGCCCTTCATGTCAAAAAAATAATGGACCAGCCGCACCGCGGCATCATTGGCGGTTGAGCCGCCGCAGGTGTAATAGACGCGGTTCAGGTCTCCCGGCGCCAGTTCCGCAAGCTTGGCGCCCAGCTGGGCAGCCGGTACATTGGTGCTATGGCCGAACGGGTTGTAATACTGCATGTCCAACACCTGTTTGGCGATGGCTTCGGCCATTTCTTCGCGGCCGTGGCCGATGTTCACGCACCAGAGCCCGGCAATGCCGTCCAGCAGTTGTTTGCCCTCGGCGTCGATGACATGCACGCCTTCGGCGCGCCCGATCACATGGCTGCCCTCTTCGGCAAAGGTGGCGAAATCCGTGTAGGGGTGTAATAGATGGGCGCGGTCCTGTGCCCATGCTGTTTGAGTGCCGAGGGGGGCGGTCATCGGGGCTCTCCTGAAAGTGGCGGGGGCTCTATTGGTCTGTCCCAGCTTCTCCCAGACCGCCTTGCGGTCACAGTCCCCCGCAGTGGGTATTGGACTTGCCCGGATTTAGTGGAGAGCGTTTATCTCACTTCGAGAGCCTCGCGCTCGAATGCGATAGGGCTTTTGAAGCCGAGCGATGAATGTTGCCTGACTGGGTTATAAAATCCGTCGATGTATCTGGCGATGGCGTTTTCTGCCTGTTCCCGGGTATGCTAGGCAATCGGCCAGATCAGCTCCGACTTGATGGTCTTGAAGAAGGTCTCGACCATCGAATTGTCGTAGCAGTTCCCCTTGCTGCTCGTCGAGATCAGGATGCCGCGTTTGCGAAGCTCGGCTTGGTAATCGACAGAGCAGTATTGGGCGGATTCAACCGGTCGTCGCAACACCCCGTTCTTGGAGGTGTAGATGATGACAGGAAGACGGAAATCCGAGCGCTCGACGCGGCGTAAATTGTCCTCGCCAGGACGTCCACCAGTCTGGCAGCGTGAGAATTTATGCCGGTTCTGGCAGGGTGTCGCAGCAGGTCTCTCCAGCGAAGAGGCGGCTGTAGCAGCAGGTGTTTCTGCTCCCGTGGCCGCGCTCTGCGTCTCCCCCGTGAACGCGGCCGAAAGCGAGGTAAGCCGTTCATTGCGGATGCGCTGATGATCAGCAACCGCCCCGCAGAGATCGGAGATAGGGCAGTGCCAGGGCATTGGGAGGGGGACCTCATTCTTGGCCTCGGAAGTTCGGCTTCCCGCCATGCAAAGAAGCCGCTCTGGCTGACACCCAGAGTCTGGCACATACGGCTGATGGGAGAGCTTTGCCTTCTCCGCTTCGATGAAGGCAAAGCTCATCGAAGCGGAGAAGGCTGCGGCTCTTTTTAGGATGTCGCGCTCCTGCTTCAGCACCGCATTCTCCTTGCGCAGCCGCTTCAGCTCGGCTCGCAGATCGGCCTGGGCTTCCGCAGGCTCCTCGGCATCCCGATCCTGCCTCACCCATCGCGTCAGCGTTGAGAGGCCAATGCCGAGATCATCTGCAACTTCACGTCGTGTGAGTCCGCTGGTCAGCGCCAGCCGAACCGCTTCACGCCGAAATTCCGGCGCCGGTCTGTTTCCGTTTCCCATAGAACACCTCCTGGTTCCTCAGTTGGTGCTCTCCACTAAATCCGGGCAAGTCCACTTCAAACCGCGGACTTTTCAGGGGAGCACGTCATCGGGGATCACATCACGGCCCCGGCGCCCCGGTTCGGCTCTGTCCGGGCTTCGTTCGGGCTGTTGTTTTCCGGTTTTTGGAACGCAAAACCGCCGCTTGCGGTGTGCGCAGCGGCGGGTCTGGTTCAGTCATCGTTTTTGAGAGTTTTTGGATTTTACTAGGTTTG
>MRWG01000595.1_pt1 | contig 35588 bp, 26 predicted proteins | sample 1013341 | NCBI WGS metagenome assembly MRWG01 (sample SAMN06117577, study PRJNA244670) | biofilm metagenome | biome: Water; feature: Cathode Biofilm; material: Biofilm; isolation source: microbial consortium enriched at the cathode of a solar microbial fuel cell | place: USA: District of Columbia ... | reverse complement strand
CGCTTTTTGTTGATGGTGCCCCCACACGGACTCGAACCGCGGACCTACTGATTACAAATCAGTTGCTCTACCAGCTGAGCTATAGGGGCCAAGAATGAAGACAGGGGATTAGTCGCTAAGATTCACCTTTGTCAACAACCATCCGCCAACCAGATCAAAAATCACTTTCCATCGCCTGGCGACGATAACGGCGCCTCAAGCATCAGACCTCGATAAAGGCTGACGCAGCAAGCCAGCAGCACCAGCGTAAACGGAAGGCCCGTTGTGAGCGTGCCTGCCTGAAGCGTCGTGAGCGCCGCCGAACCGCCTCCAACCAGCAGGACGATCGCGACAAGCCCCTCCATGCTGGCCCAGAACACCCGTTGAGGCGTCGGCGCATGAAGCTTTCCGCCGGCGGTGATGCTGTCGATCACCAGCGAGCCGGAATCTGATGATGTTACAAAGAAAATAATAAGCAGAATGATCGCCACAAATGACGAAATTTCCGCGAACGGCAGATTTTCGAGCATCTGGAACAAGACGAGAGAAACATCCCCCACGCCATCCGGCAGGGCGCCGACGCCTGACTTCACCTGATCGATGGCGGTATAGCCGAACGACGTAAACCAGATGACGGCGACAACGACCGGCATCACGAGTACGGCTGCAAGAAATTGGCGGATGGTTCGTCCGCGAGAAACGCGTGCGATGAACATGCCGACAAAGGGCGACCATGAAATCCACCACGCCCAGTAAAAGATCGTCCAGCCGTGAAACCACTCTGTATCTTCACGACCGATCCAGTTGCTGAGGCGCAGGCTGTCCGTGATGTAGGCGAGCGCGTTTGTTCCATAGCTAGAAATAATACCCAGCGTCGGCCCAGCAACGATCACATAAAGCAACAGCAACAACGCCAGCACGATGTTGATATTGCTGAGCACCTTGACGCCGCCGTCGAGACCGCGAATGACGGAAAAAATTGCGAGGCTCGTAATACCTGCAATCAGAACCACTTGAGTCGAGAGTCCGCTGTCTATACCGAACAAAAAGTGCAGCCCGCTCGCCGCCTGTTTCGCGCCGAGCCCAAGTGATGTTGCGAGCCCAAACAAGGTCGCGACGACGGCCAGCAAGTCGATAATATGGCCGGGCCATCCCCATACCCTTTCGCCAAGCAAGGGATAGAATGTCGAACGGATGGTGAGCGGCAGGCCCTTGTTAAACGTAAAGAAGGCTAGCGCCAGTCCAATTACGGCGTAGACCGCCCACGGCGTCACGCCCCAGTGAAAAATCGTAGCACTGAAGGCGAGCCGCTCGGCATCCGGCGTTCTCGGGGCGACATCCAGCGGTGTTCCAAACCAATCTGTATAATACGCGGTCGGTTCAGCCGCGCCATAAAACACCATGCCGATCCCGACGCCGGCGGAAAACAACATCGAAAGCCATGAAACGGTGCTGAATTCCGGTTTTGCGTCGGGCCCGCCGAGACGGATCTTTCCCATGGGCGAAAATCCGATAAAAACGCAGAAAAGAAAAACGATATTTGTTGCGACAACAAAGAACCAATCAAAGCGCTGCAACGTCCAGTCGCGTGCATTCAACATTACGACGCCGGCGCTTTCTGGAAAAAACAACGTCAACAGAGCGAATGTAAGGATCAGACCGGCGCTGATGAAAAACACAGGGTTATGAATATCGAGCCCGAAAAATTCGATATTATCCTGCCCGGTCTGATAATCCGTCTCGTAGACGGACTCTTCCGGCGCCAGCTCTTCGGGAAGTTTTTCTTCGTCACTGGTCAATTACGATACTCCGTCAGCGCAGGTCCAAGCGCCTTTTTCAAGGGGTCAAGAAATTGTTCGAAATTTCGCCACTGATCGACGCCCGATTTACTGATCGGCTGGCGCACTTGCTCTGAACTTGCAGTGCGTACGGAGCGTTCGGTTTTGTAAAAATCGATACAAGACTGCTCGAATGGCAGGCTGCAGAATTCCAGCATGCGCCGCACCTGCCCTTCGAGATCGTCAAGCACATCCTCATGCTGTACGCGAAGAACTGTGTCAGGCAGAACATCATCCCAGTGGCGCATTAATTTTACATAATCACGGTAGTAATTACCGACTTGTTCAAGGCCGTAGGTAAACTCCTGCCCTTCCGCAAAGAGTTGTTTGAACCCGCTAAAGCAGCAGGCCATAGGCTCGCGCCTGGCGTCGATAATTTTCGCATTCGGCAATATCAAGTGAATGAGACCGATATGCCGGAAATTATTCGGCATCTTGTCAGTGAAATACGGCGCGCCCTGACGGTGAATACGCGTATCTTCAATAAACTGTTCGCCTAGTTCGCATAGTCTTTCACCTTCAATATCGCGTAAAAATTGAGGGTATGTCTCACCCTTCTTGCCTCGCGTTTCCCGGCGTAGCCGATGCGCCATAGCCAGAATATTCGGCAATTCAAATGTGCCATCAACCTGGCTGTGCGAGGCTAAAATTTGCTCCAGCAAAGTCGATCCTGCACGTGGCAATCCGACGATAAATATCGGATCAGCCGCGTTGGCGCCTTTATGCCTTTGGTTGTGAAAAAGCGCCTCGGTGCACGCGTCAGCTTGCGACTGAAGCTCTTTCGACATCTCATCCGAATTGTAGCGGCATTGCGCCAGCTTCAGATTATTGCCCTTCTCGTAATATTCGAAGGATGTTGCGTAATCTCCTTGATCTTCAAACGCCTTGCCGAGTGAAAAGCAAAGCTGAATACGGTATGAGAAAGGAAGCCGCCCATTCGCTTCCTGATCCCGCATCATCCCAATCTCATCTTCTGTAAAGCGATAGGTCTTAAGATTTGCGAGCCCGTAATAGGCGTCGCCGAGACCCGGACGCACGCGAATCGCGGCGCGATAGGATTCTACGGCATCATCTCGGCGTCCGTGAGTCTTCAAGGCATGACCCCGCGAAATCAGCGTCGCCGGGTCGTCGGGAAGTTGTTCAAGGATTTGGTCAAATAGCGATAAAGCCTGGTCGAACGCGCCGATGTGCATGCAGTCGATGGCTAGCTGCGACTGAAAAAATGGATCGGAAGGATTTTTGTTGTAAAGCTTAAGCGTTTCGGTATGAGCGACTTCATATTTCTGGCGTTTTCGCAGCACGCTTATGTAGTCTTTGTGAACTTGAATATTGTCAGGCTCAAACGACAGTGCGCTTTCGAGCAGAAACTCTGCGTCATCATACACGCTGAAACGAACACCTATCTCGGCGAGCAACCGCATACCTTCAACATGACGCGGATTTTTTTGCAGAAACGCGCGGCATATTTCTTCCGCCTTCAGCAAACGGCCCTCATAAAGAAGATTGGCTGCGACAACCAACGCTTTTGGCGTGCGAGCGATTTTTTTCACCTGAGCCAGCGCGGAGGCGGCATCGTTTTGGCGTCCTAATACATTTAATATCTCGCTCTGCGCGCGCCAGCTCGGCTCCAGCATGGGATTAAAACGACACGCTTGTTGATACGCCGCGAGCGCAGTTTCATGTTGGCCGAGCGCGCGCAACACGTGTCCTTCTTCCTGATACGCCCTGCCGAATTCCGGCGCCTGCGACTTCAATAGCTCCAAAGTCGACCTGGCGTCGTCATAATTCTCAGTATAACGCTCACAGACCGCTTTCATGTAAAGCGCTTCCGCTGCGCCGTTCGACAGACGCAAATATTCGTTGATCCGGTCAAGCGCGCGGTCATACTCTCCCTCAAGTATGTGCGTCTTGGCCGCCTTTAGGTTTGCATCCTTTGCTTTTGCGTCTTGCTTCAAGCCCTGTGCGTCCTCATGAAAAAGCGCCCCTTGAAAGGGGCGCCCTTGTTAACAGGCCGGTTGCATAGTCTCAACCGACCACTGATCAGTACGTATAGCCAAAGCGCACGCCGATCGTACGCGGACGAAGCACGGTGATGCGCTCGCGATCGTAGACAAAGTTGTTAGCGAGGACGCCGTAGGTATTGCCGAGATTTTCCGCATATATTTCCATCGACCATTGGTCGGCGGAGAGACCGGCGGAAACGCCGACCGTAGTCCACGCATCGACCTTCGCTTTATTGATCTCGATAATGTCGCTGTTCGAAGAACCGGCGTACACGATTTGCGACTGCAGGTGCGCGCTTAACTGTGTCGACAAGTCCCATTCATACCGTGCACGGATGTTACCCTGAAAAGTTGGAGCAAAGGCCAGCTCTTCTCCGGCAAGAACATCGTTGGTAGGTGTGAGCACTTCCTTGATCTCCGTATCAAGTACGGAAAACGCGCCGGAGAGCGTCAGGCCTTCAATGGCGGCCGGGGCCCAGATCACGTCGCCCTCAACTCCCATAATTTCCGCATTGGCGGCGTTATCGGAAAAGAAGAGATTGGTGATGCTGGGGTCGAAAATTGTCGTTTGCAGACGTTCCACATCTACATAAAACGCATTTCCGTTAAGTTGCAGTTCGCGGTCAAAGAGCTGCATCTTCCAGCCGAATTCATAGTTCGTGACTTCGTCCGTATCGATTGCAAACGGCACGGTGAAGCCCATCGGCCCTGCGGCGCCGCCCGGGCGGTTAAGAAGGCCGGGACGGAAGCCTTCGGAATAAGTCACATAGAACAGAATATCATCGGTAGGCGTCCAGCTGATATTGCCCTTAAAGATAAAGCCGTCGGTTTTCGCCGCATCCGGCGCGCCAAACGGATTGCCTGGTGCAAATTGTGCGCTGATATTCGTGCCGCAACATTGCGACTCGACAGGCTGTCCGTTCGAGTCTGTCGTCGGGAACAGCCGGTCGAACGCCGAGTTCGCACTGCCTTCCAGGTCGACTTCAATGTCGTAGTAACGGGCGCCGAATGTCAGCGTCAGCGTGTTCGGCACCAAGTCGAAATTAATTTCGCCGAAAACGCCGAATTGCTCATCCGTCCGCAGAACATCGTTGCGGAAAATAACCTCGTCCGGAAACGGTCCGGGGTCGCTGAAATAACCGAAATCGGATTCATTGCCGATTTGTCCGGCCGTCGCTGCGCCGTTCGTCAATGGAAAGTTCGGCGGCAGCGCGCCAATGCCCATTGAACCGTCTGAATTGATGATGCTGAGCGCGCCTGGATAAGTAAAATCGTTGCGTTCCGCCAATTCAAGGTCGCTGTAGAAAGCGCCGACGGTCGCACGCAAGCGATGCTCTCTCGGTGTGTTGAAACGCAGTTCATGCGTGAAGACCTGCGTTTCCGTCATTGAACTGACAAATAGATTTGGCGGCTGACAGGTCCCCATCGGATCAGCCGAAGGATAAACAACCTCATAGTCGCATATATAATCCGGGAGATACTGACCTACGAACAGATAGTCAGTATAGTCGACGCGCTGGTCTGTATCGCGGTCTGTATATGCGCCGGTATAGAGCGCCTCAAGCGCGCCGATGCGTCCTTCAACCGTCCAGGACGTGCTGTGGAAGTCGTCTTCCAGACGGTCGTCTTCAAACCGCTGAATTTCATACTCGCCAAGCTCGGGATCAGCGAAGAAAACGCCGTCCGATTCAACGTCCTGACGCGCGTGCATGACCGTAACGCGCCAATCATCATTGATCTCATACCGGGCGGAAGCTCGAAATCCGACATATTGCGTGTCATTGAAATCTTTTTCGACAAGCGCATCGTTGTCGGCCTCGAGAAAGGTTACGCCGGAAAGATCGGAAGTAGATTGAAAGCCCGCACGCGTGCTGGAAACAGGAACGCCATTTGCCCGAGCTGTTCCTTCAGGCCGGAAACGCGCCGATTGTGAAGCATCCCGTGTTCCCGGCACATTATCTATATATCCGCCCTGGTCATCGATGTAGCCGACAATGCGAACCGCGAAGCTGTCCGCGACGGGAATATTCAGCATACCCTCGAATTTGCTGCTGATTTCTCCGCCTTTTGTCGTTTCCACAGCGGTCGATGCTGAAGCTTCGAATTCGCCGATGGTCGGCTTGCTCGTAATCAGACGAACCGTGCCAGCCTGCGAACTCGCGCCAAACAACGTGCCTTGCGGTCCGGGAAGGACTTCAACGCGTTCAAGGTCTACGGCGTAGACATCAAGGTTTCGGCCCGGCTGCGACAGCGGCTGTTCGTCGAGGTAAAGCGCGACATTGGGCGCAAGTCCCGCCACGCCAGCTGTTGTCAAATTCGGCGTTGTCGATGCAAGACCGCGAATATAAATCGTCTTTTGCCCGGGCCCGCTGCCTCCGGCTGTCACGCCCGGAAGTTGCACCAGATAATCGGAGAAATTATCGACGCGTAATTCGTCCAGATTTTCCGACCCAAGCGCCTGCACGGCTACCGGAATGTCCTGCGCGTCCTCGGCGCGTTTTGTCGCTGTGACGACAATACGGTCCACCTGCGCATAAGCAGCAGAACAAAAAACAGCGGAAACGGCGATCACGGAAGCGCCGGTCAAATACTTATTCACTACGAAACCCCTCAATTGGTTCAGTTTCGCCCTTCATGGGCATCGCTTGGACCTTGCGGTGCGAAGACGCGGATGCGCGCCTCTACGCTGGCTCAGCCGAGTCCAAATGTGGTTGATCTGCCGGTTATAGCGAATAATTCGAAAAACTAAACAGTGTGGCTGCTGAATGTCCTGCCATCATGAGCTCTGGCGATGAATACTCCAAAATTACCCTTATATTTCAATAGACTAAGAATTTCTCCAGATAGCGAGCCATTGTTCGGTGTTCGAATATATTCAGCCCGGAGGCCAGAGTGACATCGTCCGGCTCGCAACCGGAGGCCGGCGGGTTTGCGGCCATTCCTGCAACCGTCTTTGTACAGAATTTATGAGTGCGGCGCAGCCAACTTCTATGCGGCCTGATATATGGTGGTTTTCGCACCCGAAGCTCCGTACGGTTTGCACATCCTTTTTGTGCGGTTATAACGGCCTGCTTTGAATTCGGGATAACCGCATATGAAAAGACTGATTGCCCTTACAGCTGCATTCATTATCGCCTCCTGCAGTCAGGAGGCATCCAGCACAAATGAGAGCGGCGCCACAGCCTCATCCAGCGTCAGTTCGCAATCAAACGAATCGCTGAGCCCCGCTGAGCGCGGCCAGCGACTTTTCGCTCAGGAAACATGCGCGACCTGCCACACGGTCAAGGAAGGCGATGTTAACAGGATCGGTCCCAACCTCTACGACGTTGTCGGACGTGAAGCAGGACAGGTTGAAGGATTCGCCTATACGAAAGCGGTCACCGAATCCGGCATTACGTGGACAGAAGAAAATTTGGATGCGTTTTTGGAAAACCCGCAAGGTTTCATGCGCGGCAACCGCATGGCCTATGTGGGCCAGCGCGATGCTGAAAAACGCGCTGCACTGATCGCTTATCTCAAGACTTTAACGCCAACTGCTGACTAAACGTCGAAACCCGGATTTTCCCGGTTCAGCTTTCGGATGAGTCCGGGCCAGGCGAGATTATCGCCGAGACCCGGCACAAAAGCGGGCGCGCCCTGTTGCAGCACTTTTGCGCCCATTGCCGCTGGTTCTTCCAAGGGTTCTTTGGTGTCAGACTGGGCAAGGATTTGCGTCTTGCAGGCCTGCTCCAGAAAATACATGCGCAAAAATGCTGTGGCGCAATTGGCGCCGACCGTCAGAGTTCCGTGGTTGCGGAGCATAAAGAAGTTGTGATTACCGAGGTCTTTAACCAGCCGCTCACGCTCGTCGAGATCCGTCGCGATACCCTCATAGTCATGATACGCGAGATCATCATGAACGATCATTGCGAATTGGGTGTAGCGCTTCAGGCCGCCCTGCTGCGCCGACACTGCAACGCCATAAGGCGAATGCAGATGCAGGACCGCGTGAGCATCATCGCGCGCCATATGCAGCGCCGAATGAATTGTGAACCCGGCTGCATTGGCAAAATACGGGCTCTCTTCGACCTTGTTGCCGTCAACGTCGATCTTCAGCAATGACGTCGCCGTCATCTCGTCAAAAAAGACGCCATACGGATTAATCAGGAATCTCGCCTTGCCGCCCTCGTCCGGACATCTGACGGAAATATGCGTGAAGATCATGTCATCCCAGCCGTAAAGCGCGGCGAGGCGATAGGTGGCCGCAAGCTCGCATCTGAGGCGCCATTCCTCCGCGCTGACCTTGCCTTTCAGTGTCGGCAGGCTTTTCGGGTCCGGAACGGCAAAGCCGGGCGATTGCCCCATGGCGTCATTTGCGTGTCCGTCAGCGCTCATGGATCGATCCTCCGGATTGGTATAACGAGCCGAGAATAGTCATTCCGGCCTGAAAATGCATGGGTGAACTGCAGTATCATTTGCAAGCCCTGGCGAGCCGGAAACCTGAAAACTGCCAGCGCGCCCATGGCTGGAAGAAATTGCGGTAGCTGACGCGCATATGCCCGGCGGGCGTTGCGCAGGAACCGCCTTTCAACACCATTTGCCCGGACATGAATTTGCCGTTGTATTCGCCGACAGCGCCGGCGGGCGAGGCAAAGCCCGGATAGGCGACGTAAGGGCTCGCCGTCCATTCCCAGACATCGCCGAAAAGCTGCAAGAGGCGGTCGTCCCCTTGCGCCGGTAAAGGCGGTCGCAGCGCACCGCCTTCCAGAAAACGGCCTTTCAACGGAAAGAGTGACGCAGCCGCCTCCCATTCAAATTCCGTCGGCAACCGCGCGCCGGCCCAACTCGCGTAAGCGTCAGCCTCGTAAAAACTGACGTGACAGACTGGCGCGTGGGGATTAAGGGGACGCTCGCCGAACAACGAATATTGCAGCCAGCCATCTTCCGTCTTGCGCCAATAGAGAGGCGCGTTCCAGCTTTCTTCGTTAATGCGATCCCACGCATCCGCCAGCCAGTAGCTCGGTTCGGCGTAACCGCCGTCTTCGATAAATTGTGCAAATTCGGCGTTTGTCACCGCTCTGTTGGCGAGTTCGAAGGGATGCAAATACACCTTGTGGCGCGGTTCTTCATTATCGAACGCGAACCCTTCGCCATTCCAGCCGATGTCGCAAACACCGCCCTCCATCTGACGCCAATCGAGCGCAGGCGCCTGACTCTCTTCCCCGTCCTGCAATTCGTAAATCGCCGGTTTCAGGAGGTTCTGATAAAGCCCGTGCTGTAAATCCGTCAGCAACAATTCCTGGTGCTGTTCTTCATGCGCGCATCCGAGGATGATAAGCGGCGCGACCTTCGCCAGAAGATCGTCTTCCGCAGCGTCAATCAGCCGGACCATGGCTGCGGTCACCTGAGCCCGATAGGCGAGAACCTCCTCGAGCGAAGGCCGTGACAGCATGCCCCTTTCCGCCCGCGGATGCCGCTCGCCGATCAGATTGTAATAGGAATTAAATAAATACCCGAAATCATTGTGAAACGGCTGATAGCCGGACGCGTGAGGCTTCAGAATGAAGGTTTCGAAAAACCAGCTTGTATGGGCGAGGTTCCATTTCGCGGGGCTCGCTTCCGCCATGGACTGGATCATGCAGTCTTCAGGGCTCAACGGCCGGATCAGGGTTTCGCTGTCGCCCCTGACGCGGAGGAAACTTTCCCGTATAGTTGCGGCGGCGTGAGCGGCGGGCAAATCGAGGGGCATAAGGCTAATGAAATTTTTCGGTCATCGCTTGAGGAACCGGAACATAACTCGAACTCCCGGGCAAGAGGGAAACACTTCTGTGTTACTTCAGGACGTTCCGCGCGACCCGCGGAATATGAGGCTTTGCGTTTTCGCCAGCGAAAAACCCTCGGCGATTGAGGCCGGCAATCAGATCAGGAAACGCTACGGCAATCACTCCGTTGAGGCTTGCGATGTGATCGTCGCTGTCGGCGGCGACGGCTTCATGCTCGACGTGTTGCGCAACTACATGACGACGGGAAAACCGATCTACGGCTTCAACCGCGGCACTGTCGGCTTCATGATGAACGACGCACCGATCGAGAAGCTGCCCGAGCGTATCGCCGACGCAGAAGCAACCGTCATTCACCCGCTGGAAATGAGGGCAACGACAATTGACGGCCGCGTTGAAACCGCGATGGCGATCAACGAGGTTTCGCTGTTCCGGGAGACGCGGCAGTCGGCGCGCGTCCGCATCTCGATCAATGGCCAGGTGCGCATGGAATCGCTGACCTGCGACGGCGTATTGTTAGCGACGCCCGCGGGTTCGACCGCCTATAACCTTTCAGCGCACGGGCCCATCCTGCCAATCAGCGCGCACATGCTGGCGCTGACGCCAATCAGCGCTTTCCGCCCGCGGCGCTGGCGCGGCGCGCTGCTCCCGCACGACGCCACCGTCATGCTTGAAGCGCTTGAAAGCAAAAAGCGTCCGGTCTCCGGCGTTGCCGACAATCACGAAGTGCGCGACGTCGCCAAGGTCGAGGCGCGCGAAAGCCGCGACATCGCCATGACCCTGCTGTTCGATCGCGGCCAGTCACTTGACGAACGCATCCTGCGCGAACAGTTTGATTACTGATCCGCGTGATTCGGCGCGAAGAAAATCAACCTTAATGAGCAGTTTACCCAACCGCATGAATCGCAGCATGATGCGGTTTTTGAGACTCCCGGTTCTGTTCAGTGAGAATTAACCCGCCCCACGGATCATGGACGGAATGTTAATCAGGGGGCGCGGCCGGATCGGCTGACGGAAGGGCTTTCGGATGGGCGCACAAGCGGTTCGGCTTTCCAACGTCGATATTGATAATGCGTTGAAGAACAAGGACTTCGAAGTCCTCTTTCAGCCGATATTTGACCTCGGAAATGGCGCTCTGGCGCGAATGGAATCATTCGTGCGCTGGCGTCATCCGAATCTGGGCCTGCTGCCGCCAGGCGCCTTTATCTCATTTTTCGAAAGCCAGGGGCGGATGAGCGAGCTCACCCGCTACGTCCTCGCCAGTGCTATTTCGTCGTATACCAGTTGGCGCGGACCGTTTGCGCCGGGAATTTCGGTTAATCTCGCCCTTAGCGATCTGAGCGATGACGCCTTTGCCTCGCACTTCGTTAAACTCCTTCGTGACCATGAGTTTCCGGCGGATCTGGTGACGCTCGAATGCCCCATGCCGCCCGTCGACATGCCCATGGAAAAGGCGGCGGCACAATTCAAACAGCTGTCAGACACCGGGGCCCGTCTCGCCATTGAGGTGCGCGGCCGGGCGAATGATTTGCTGCGCTCGCTTGACCCTTTCCCGTTCGATGAAATCAAGACCGGCGGTTCGGCGATTCTGCGATTCGCTCGGACAGTTCGCGGCCCGGGACTTTCGGCTATTGCCGACTTGCTCGATATCGCGAACAACGCGAACGCCGCCATTACAGCCGTGGGCGTAGAAGATCAGGCATCGCTCTCCGCATTACGCGGGCTTGGCTTTACGGCGGCGCAAGGCAACCACCTTGGCAAGGTCGGCGATCTCAAAGATTTCCGCCCGCATCGCATTAACGAAGTGCGTGAGCTTCTCAAGCTTGAGCCCTTAAGTTCCGAAAATATTACAGCCTTGTTCCGCACCGAGGCGCCAGCCCTTGCGACGACTGAAAAGTCGTCAACAGAACATGCAGGCAGCGGGACAGAAACGGAAGACTCGCTGCTCGAACGATTGAATGAACGCGTTGCGCAGTTCGATACGGCGGAAGTATCCGGACAGGCCGCCGAACCGAAAAGTCCGCAGAATGACGCCGAAGCCGAAAAGAAAGCCAAGGCGCGTGAGAAAGCGAAAGCCCTGATGCTCGCCAAGCGGGCCAAGGCGCGCGCCGATCGCAAGGCCGCGGCGATTGAACGGGCGAAAGCAAAGGCAGCGGACAAACCCGGCAGCGACGGGTCCGGCGACCAGAAATTGGACGCCAAGACATCAAGTCCGCCGAGAGAGCTACAAGAAAGGTTGAGCCAGGCATTCCGTCCGGGCGATCTGTCAATGACGACAAAAGCCACCGAAGAACCGGACGAAAAAGTTTCGCCTGATGCCTCGCATGACAGCGCCGAGACGTCTGCGGGTACGCCGATTATTGTCACCAAGCAGGACGTCTCGGCTGGCGCAAATGCAGCAAAGCCTGCATCTGCAAGCTTGGCGCAATCTAGCCCGGGACAGCACCACGCCTCACAAGCACCCGAGTTTGCTGATAAATTCGAAGCTGACATGCCGCGATCCGTAAAGCTTTCCGTAGGCGCTGCTTCGGCGTATTTTCAGCCCGGTATTCGCGTCGGAGCGCCGGCGCTGTTGGGCCAGCCGGATATTCCGATCGAGCCGTCAGCGCCCAGCTTGCCGGCGGCGGACCGAACGGGGGAAAGCGCAACGAAGGTGGTTGCCGAGAAAGACAAGCCTGCGGGTGACTCGCCAGAACAAGAGTCTGCGAACGCGAAACAGAGTACGGTTGAGCGGGCGATGGCGTCACTTGCACCTGATGAGCAACCAATCAAAAAAGCGCCATCTGATGAAGCACCGCAAGTGGCGCAGCCTGAAACGCCGGACGAGCTCATCGGAGATCTTCATGATGAGAGCGATGGAGTTTCATCCACGGCGCGCACTCCGCGGCGCAGGCGCAAACCCTTCCTGAAGCGCACTGTTGTTCCGATCTCAAGACACTTCTGGCCCAGAAGCTGGCGGCGCGCCTGGAAACGGCGCAAGGCGGAAAAGCTGGCCGAGCACAGCGAAGAAACCGGGCAGCAGCTTGCGGCTGAATAGCGCGAGACCTCAGACGCCGCTGGCCCAGATTCCATGAAATCCTAACGGCACACGCTGCGGCAGTTGTATGTGCGCGAGCGGCGGCGCGGTCATGTTTTGCGCATCAATAATGTGCGCCTCGGATTTACCGTCGAAATCATGAGTGAAGGTAATGAGGTAACCGTCATCCTCACTCGTTGCATTAATGCGCGGCGCAAAGGCCGGCTCGGACCCAAAAACCCTTTCTGGAAAATCGTGCCGTTCGCCTACCCCGGTTTCAAGGTTATACTTCAACAGCGCTGAAAAACGCTGCTCGACGCAATCATCGAAAATGACGTGATAGGAATATTTCGTCTTCCGCCCGCAGAACTCGTTATTGACTATGGGAAACTCAGACAGCGCATCGTCAAGCTGTTCTTCGCGCCCCGCGCCGGTCTTCATATTCATGCGCCACAGGAATGGTTGCGCGCGGAGCGCAAGCACGTCCGCCATGGCGGCGTAGGGCCCGTATTTCATTTCAGGTTCAAGCCCGTTCGGGACCATCTTGCAGGCGGCCATGACGACATCGTCGCCTTCCTCCCAGCAATTAATCACATGATAGACGTAGCAGGTCGGGAACTCGAACCATTTGGGCTCCCCGCCTTTACGCGGAACCACGCCGAACCGCGTCGGCTGGTCGGCGACATGAATTTGCCACATGCGATTGCGGATGGCGCTATCGGAAAAGATCACCGGCAGGTCATGCAGGATGACGTAGTCTTTCGTCATGCCCATATCGTGCGGCAGGCGCGGCCCCGGCAGATTAATTTCCTGAAGATGCGTCAGTTCGCCCGATGCAGACACCGTTCCGGTCCACATTTTCGGCTCATAAAGCGCGTAATCGAAAAAAACGAGTTCGCCTGTCTCCGGATCGACTTTGGAGTGGGCTGAAATATTTCGCGGCAGCTTGCCGGCGAATGTCTCGGTGCGGATTGTATCGAGCGTTTGCACATCCACCGCAACCGGCTGACCGGAAATATACCATAGCGCCAGCAGCTGACCGTTGTGATAGACGGCGTCCGTGTTCGCCGTGTCGCGATAGTTGACCTTGCGGCCGGGCGCACGGCGTGACGGCTCAAAGATTCCACCCAGCGGCGAAGCGCCATTCGCTTTCAGGTCTTCCGTTTGCACATAGCGGTTGCGATATCGCGCCTTCCCATTTTCAAACCAAATACCGTGCAACATGCCGTCGCCGTCGAACCAGTGATGCATGCCCTTGGGCGACTCGGCGGGATTTGGGCCATTGCGAAAATAAGCGCCGTGCAGATCCCTCGGGATTTCACCAACAAAAGGAAGGTCGTCAACGCTTACCTCCCGCGCCACGGGCGCATACATACCGTGGAGGTAAGGATTCAAGTCGTTGAGCTTCGCCTCACTCATCAAATGTTCCCTGATCGACGTCTTTCAGGAATTTGATGACGCCGTCGAAAAACCGCTGCTGATCGTCATATATGGCGAGGTGGCTGCCTTCGGGCAGTTCAAGCGCGCGGGCATGCGGAATCTCTTCCACCATCCACCGCATATGTTCCGGGTCCATGGTGTCGTATTGCGCCACGGTCACCAGTGTCGGCACGGTGATCTCATGAATGCGGTCGGTAACGTCCCAGTCCGCGAGCCTTCCGGAGATGCCGAGCTCGCTCGGTCCCTGCATCAGATTGTAGATGTGAAAATTTACATGCTTCATGGAGCGCGTTACCGGCTCAGGCCAGTCTTCTACCGGCATGCGCAGAACATGCTTGGTGTAATGTTCCTGAATCAACAGCTCTTCGTAGCGCGGATTGCCGTAATCCTCCGCCGCTTCAAGCGCCTTGATCTCAGCGAGCGCGTCGGGGTCAAGGCGTTTTTCCAGAACATCCGCCGCATAGGCGCCGTAAGCCGGCGCTGACGCCATCATGTTCAAAATGAGAAGGCCTTTCAAATTTTCCTGATGCTCAAGCGCATATTCCATGGCGAGAATGCCGCCCCAGCTGTTGCCCATCAGGTAGAAATTATCCTTGTTGAGGCCGAGCGCCGTGCGGACCTGTTCGACCTCATCGACGAAACGCGGAATTTCCCAGAGGCGGTCGTCATCGGGCTGGTCCGAATAATAACTGCCGAGCTGATCGTAGTAGTAATATTCAACGCCGGCGTCCGGAAAGAAGCTATCCACCGCTTCGAAATATTCATGGGTCATCGCCGGACCGCCGTGCAGGATGAGCACTTTGATACGAGGGTTATTGCCGACGCGTTTGGTCCAGACTTTGAAGTCGCCGTAATCCGTCGAAATCGGGATCATGCGAACACCGCCGGAGATTATGTCTTCCTGAGTGCGGCCGGCGTTATCGTGATAGCTGTCACGTTGAACATTGTTTTCAGGCGCGTTTTCGGCGCAGGCGCTCATAACAAACGCCGCCGCCAGCGCCGTGCAAATGACCGGTAATTTCATCGTCACCCTCCCATTGGAATCGCAAAAGTAGCTCTTTTGGCCGAATACGGCCAGCCAGCGCCACTGCTGCGAATCGGAAGACAATTCAGGCGTCTGTCTTGCGCCCGCGAAATAAACCCGCTGAAAGTGCGGAGCTAATGTGAGGTTTTCTTGGCCCGTTCATCCGACACTTACGTCTGCCAGTCCTGTGGGGCGGTCTATGGAAAATGGGCCGGGCGCTGCGAGGCTTGCGGCGAATGGAACACCATTGAGCTTGAGGCGTCAGAAGCCGGGCCGCCGGGATCGCTCGGGGCGGCGCCGTCAAAATCCAAATCGAAACAGATCGACTTCACTTCGCTCGCCGGCGCTGCGGAGGACATCCCGCGCCTATTGACCGGCAACAATGAATTCGACCGAGCCTGCGGCGGCGGTCTTGCGCCAGGGTCCGCGCTTTTGATCGGCGGCGATCCGGGCGTCGGCAAATCGACATTGCTTTTGCAAATCGCCGCAGGGTTAGCGCGCGGCGGCGCGAATGTCGCTTATATTTCCGGCGAAGAATCCACGGCGCAAATCAGGCTTCGCGCAAAACGTCTCGAGGCGGAAACAGCGCCTGTCAACCTCGCCTCGGCGACGGCGCTGCGAGACATCCTTGCTTCACTCAAATCCGCAAAGCCAGATGTCGTCATCATCGACTCCATTCAAACGCTCTGGTCTGACGCCCTGCCCGCCGCGCCAGGTACGGTCACGCAGGTTCGCGCCTGCGCGCAGGAGCTTGTGCGTTTTGCAAAATCTTCGGGCGCGATTGTACTGCTGGTCGGGCACGTCACCAAGGACGGACAGATTGCCGGTCCGCGCGTCGTCGAACATATGGTCGATGCGGTGATGTATTTCGAAAGCGAACAGGGCCGCGACTTCCGCATCCTGCGCGCGGTCAAGAACCGTTTCGGCGCCGCCCATGAAATTGGTGTCTTTGAAATGTCGGGCGAAGGCCTGAAGGAGGTCGCAAATCCGTCCGAGCTGTTCCTGACCAGTAGCGACCGCGATGTATCCGGCGCGGCCGTCTTTGCCGGCATCGAAGGCACGCGGCCGGTGCTTGTCGAGATTCAGGCCCTCGTCTCGCCGTCATCGCTGGCGGCGCCGCGCCGCGCCGTTGTCGGCTGGGACGGCGCCCGCCTTTCGATGCTTCTTGCAGTGCTCGACGCACGTGCCGGTCTCGATTTTGGCCGTAACGATGTCTTCCTGAACGTTGCGGGGGGCTTGCGTATTGGCGAACCAGCTGCCGATCTCGCCGCAGCCGCTGCCCTATGCTCATCACTCTTTGACACGCCCCTGCCGCGTGACCGGGTGGTGTTCGGCGAGGTGGCGCTCTCCGGCGCGGTCCGGCCCGTTAACCAGACCGAGGCGCGCCTAAAAGAGGCGCGAAAACTTGGATTTGCAGGGGCGCTGGCGCCCGCTGGTGCGTCGAGCGATATGCTTAAAGTGACCGAAGCCGCGACCGTTGCAGATTTAGTCGCCTGGACCCGCGGATAGCCCGCCAAAGCTGTTGAGAAATCCGCCTATCGCGGCTAGGAAAGACCGCAGGGGAGCGTGGCGACTCAGCCTAGAAAACGGGCGGGGTCATGTAGGCTGTATGCGGGCGCATTGTTTAGGCAGGCTTTGTAATGTTTGATCTCCTGTTTGTCGTGGTTGTGGGCATCTCAACCGCGTTTGCCGTATTGCGCGGTGGCTTGCGCGAACTCTCCACACTTCTCGCTCTTGCAGTCGCAGGCGGCGTTACGCTTCTCTTCATTGACCCGGCGCTCGCCATTACCGGACAGGCGGGCAGCTTTTTTGGGACGGCGTTTATCGCCGGTCTGTTGATCGCCGTCTTTTTCCTCGCGTCGCATATCGGATTGCACATCGCCCTCAAGCGTTTACCGCTCGAAGGGCGCGCCGCGCTGGCCAACCGCATCGGCGGCGGCGTGTTTGGGTTTCTCCGCGGGCTTGTCCTGATCGGCCTCGGCTATCTGGGGTACACATATTATCTCGACGAAGCCAAACAGCCTGACGAAATCAGAACGGCCATGACCCGGCCTATCGCCGCAGGCATGGCGAACTGGTTTGAAAGCTTTACGCCCGAGACTGCAGATCTCGATGCGCCGGTCAAACCTGCAGGCGAAGAAGACGAAATGGATGCTGCGCTCAGCGGATATCCACGCAGCGACCGCAACGGCCTCAACGAAATCGTGACAACGGTGACGACGACGGACCCAACAATTGCGGCGACGTCCCCCGACGCGGCCAATAATCCGGAAATCGAGGAAGACGAACTCGACCCGATCGCAGACATCATCGAAGAGGAATCGCCTCAGTGACGTTGCCCGAGGATCAGGACGCCGCGTCCATGACTTTCACCGAACGCGCCGCCAGATTCCTCGAAATCCAAGGTCCGGCTTACAAAGCGCGCCAAGCCGAACTTGAAGCAATCATTGGCCCTCCCAAGCTAATCGAAGAATGTGGCGTCTTCGGCGTCATCGGCACGAAAGACGCCGCCGCGCTGACGGCGCTCGGTCTTCACGCCCTGCAGCATCGCGGTCAGGAAGCCGCCGGAATCGCCAGCTATGACGGCAAGCACTTTCACAATGAGCGGTTTTTAGGGCTCGTCTCGGACAACTTCTCCGATGCGGCGACGCTAGGCGCGCTCACCGGCGACGGCGCCATCGGCCATACGCGATATTCAACGCAGGGCGATACGGTTTTGCGAAACGTGCAGCCGCTTTACGCAGACCTCGACCAGACCGGCATCGCTATCGCACATAACGGCAATCTCACCAATTCTAAAGTCTTGCGCGCTGACCTCGTCCGTCGTGGCTGTATTTTTCAGTCGACCTCGGACTCAGAAATCTTTCTGCAACTCACGGCCCGATCACAATATCTGTCTGTCACCGACAAACTGATTGAGGCGTTGAAACAGGTAGAGGGCGGATACGCGCTTGCCGTGTTAACGCCTGAAGGCCTGATTGGCGCGCGCGACCCTGTCGGCATTCGCCCCCTCGTCTTGGGCGACCTCAACGGCGCGCCGATTCTTGCGTCGGAAACCTGTGCGCTCGATATTATTGGCGCGACGTTCGTAAGAGATATCAAACCAGGCGAAGTCGTTGTCTGCAAAGCTGACGGCTCGGTTGAAAGCCGCCAGGTCTTTCCGGAGCGCAGTCACGCCCGCCCCTGCATTTTCGAACTGATTTATTTCGCCAAGCCGAATTCCGTGGTCGATGGCGAAAGCGTTTACGAGCTGCGAAAACGCCTTGGCGAGCGCCTCGCCAGGGAAGCGCCCTGCGAGGCCGACCTCGTCTCGCCGATCCCGGACTCTGGCGTGCCGGCGGCGATCGGCTATGCGCAGAAAACAGGGTTGCCGTACGAGATGGCGCTGATCCGCAGCCACCATATCGGGCGCACATTCATCGAACCGCAGCAGAAAATCCGCGAGGCTGGCGTCAAACGCAAACATTCACCCAATCGCGGGCTCATCAAGGGCAAGCGGGTGGTGCTGATCGACGATTCCATCGTGCGCGGCACAACATCGCGCAAGATCACCGAAATGCTGCGCGACGCCGGCGCGGCGGAAGTGCATATGCGCATCGCCTGCCCGCCGATTATTCATCCTGACTTTTACGGCATCAATACGCCTTCATACGAAGAGCTTATCGCCGTTGATCATACGATAGAAGAAATCCGCAACATGATCGGCGCGGATAGCCTCGCCTTCCTGTCGCTGGACGGCCTTTACCAGGCGTTCCGCAAGGGCAAGCGCGACGACGCGGCTCCCGCCTTTACTGACCACTGCTTTACCGGCGATTATCCGACCAAACTCACCGACCGCGAAGCGGAATCGCGCAACGCCATGGTGACGCAACTGTCGTTCCTGGCGGAGACCAGTTAACAGACATATTGACAGCCCGCCGTTCAAAAGCTCGAATGCGCTGACGCCAGCAAACGCACGGAGGCTGCGACATGGCGCGTATTGAGTTCACCGACAATTTGCAAAAACACCTGCCCTGCCCGCCTGCTGAGGCGAGCGGCGAGACGGTGTGTGCAGTTCTTGAGTCCGTCTTCGAGGAAAACGCGCCGCTTCGATCCTATCTTCTCGATGATCAGGGGCGGCTGAGAAAGCACGTCAACATATTCGTCAATGGCGACATGATCGCTGACCGTATTCGATTAAGCGATCCGGTAACGGACAAGGATCAGGTATTCGTCTTTCAGGCGCTTTCAGGCGGCTAACAGGAGAGAAAAATGGCCGATGTTTTTTACGTCGCAAGCCGCAAAGGGCTTTTCACTTACAAGCGCAACGGTTCCGGATGGGAAACCGGCAAACCGGACTTTCTCGGCGAGCCTGTCAGCGCAGTCCTGAAAGACAACCGCGACGGCGCGCTCTACGCCGCGCTCAATCTCGGCCACTTCGGTTGCAAGCTGCACCGCTCCGATGACGACGGCGCCACATGGAAAGAACTGACCCCTCCCGCCTTTGCAAAAGCGGATGACGGCGACGAAAAGGCGCCTTCGCTTGACCTCATCTGGACGCTGGAGCCCGGCGGCAATGACGAGCCCGGCGTCATCTGGGCCGGAACCATCCCCGGCGCGCTCTTCAAGAGCGAAGACCGGGGCGAAAACTGGAAACTGATCGAGTCACTTTGGGACCGTCCGGAGCGTGACGGCTGGTTCGGCGGCGGTTATGACAAACCCGGCATTCATTCGGTGCTGGTCGACCCGCGGGACAGCAAAAAACTGACGCTCGGCATTTCCTGCGGCGGTATCTGGAAAAGCGACGATGGCGGCGCGGAATGGCGGCTGACCGGCAAGGGTTTGCGTTCCGATTACACGCCGCCGGAACAGTCGGAAGAACTGAACACGCAAGACCCCCACCGCCTCGCCATGTGCTTGAGCGACCCTGATACGATCTGGTGCCAGCACCATAACGGCGTTTTTCTGTCGCGCGACGCCGGCGACACGTTTACGGAAATCAGGGACATTCCGCCGGCCGTGTTCGGCTTCGCCGTCGCCTCGCACCCGAAGGATGCCGACACGGTGTGGCTCGTGCCCGGCATCAAGGACGAATATCGCGTGCCGGTCGATGCGAAACTCCTGGTCAACAAGACAACCGACGGCGCGAAATCGTTCAGCGCAAAAACCGGCGGCCTTCCGTCGGAGCCAAGCTACGATCTCATCTTCCGCCATGCTCTGGATGTCGATGAAACAGGCGAGCGTTTAGTCATGGGCTCAACCACCGGCAATCTGTGGGCGAGCGGCGATGGCGGCGAGAACTGGACGCTTTTAAGCGCGCACCTGCCGCCGGTAGCGGCCGTAAGGTACGGTTAAGCGCGGCGGCAAAATTCCGCCGCAATTGCCGCTCACTATCATGTTCTCCGGTGGCGTAAGGGAGAACGGATATGAGAAAGTTTCTTGGCGTTGCGGCGGCGGTTTTGACATTCGGTTTAGCTTTCGCCAGCGAACCGGCTCCTCTTCAGAAAGCCTATGTCGATTACGACGGTTTTTCGGCGCTCGTCGAAGAACTGGCGCCGATCAGAAACGAACGCCTCATCTCGGTTGATACTTTTCTGGAATACGCCGCGGACGAAGATACGCTCATTCTCGATGCACGTTCCGCTGAAGCCTATGCAGCGGGACATATCGCTGGCGCGGTCAACCTGTCATTCTCCGACTTCACGCAAGGAAAGCTCGACAAGCTGATCGGCGATCAAAACCGGCGCATCGTGATTTATTGCAACAACAATTTTGTCGACAATATCGAGCCGGTATTGAAGAAGCGGGTTGAGCTGGCGCTCAACATCCCGACCTTCATCAATCTGTATGGCTACGGTTTTGAAAACATCTATGAACTGAACGACGCCATCTCGATTGACGATCCGCGCATTGAGTTTGTTGAACCCAACAAAGCCCTTTAAAGGTCCGCCAGTCGCGCAAGCGCAGCATCAAGTTTTTCAATCTGCGCTTCGAATCCGGCGCGGCGAGTATGCTGTTCCTCGACGACTTCCTTTGGTGCTTTCTCGACAAAGTTCTTGTTCGCCAGCTTCTTGTCGATGCCGGCGATTTCCTTTTCGGCTTTCGCTTTTTCCTTTTCGAGGCGCGCTTTTTCTTCGCCGACATCCATGAAATCCGCCACCGGCAACGCAGCAATAGCGTCGCCATGAACGATCTGCACAGCGCCTTTTGGCGCGGCGTCTGCCGTTGTGATGTCGGAAAGACGCGCCATGCGTTTGATGACGCCCTCATGCCGCGCCAACAACGTCTTGTCAGCTTCGCCGCCGATAAAGATCAGCGGAATTTTGGCGCCTGCCGGCACGTTCATTTCTTGCCGCACCGAACGCACACTGGTGATCAGATCGACAACCCAGTTAATTTCCTTCGCCGCCGCGTCATTTACCAGCGCCGCGTCATGAACCGGCCACGCGCTCGTGATCAGCGCGTCGCGCTCCGCAAAGGCGCCCCATAATTCTTCGGTGACAAAGGGCATGAACGGATGCATCAGCGCGAGAATGCGATCGAGCGCCCATGCCGCGGCGGCGCGGGTTTCCGTTTTCGCCGCCTCATCGTCGCCCATGAAAACAGGCTTTGCGAGTTCGAGATACCAGTCACAGAAGACGTTCCATGTGAATTTATAGATGGCGCCCGCCGCATCATTGAAACGGAACGCCTCGATCTCGCGCGTTACCGCCGCGGCGGACTCATTGGCTTCGTGGACGATCCATTGGTTGACGGTGGACTTTGCATTGGCCGGATCGAATGACGCGTCAGGCTTGCATTCGTTCATTTCGCAGAAGCGTGCGGCGTTCCACAGTTTCGTCGAGAAATTGCGGTAGCCTTCGACGCGGCTCTCGGACAGGCGAATGTTGCGCCCCTGCGCGGCTTGCGCCGCCAGCGTGAAGCGCAGCGCATCAGCGCCAAATTTGTCGATCAGCACCAGCGGGTCGATGACGTTGCCTTTCGACTTCGACATCTTCTGCCCGTGCTCGTCGAGCACCAGCGCATGAATGTAAACATCCTTGAACGGGACTTCCTTCATGAAGTGGATGCCGTCCATCATCATTCGCGCCACCCAGAAAAAAATGATGTCGTGTCCCGTCACCAGCGTGGACGTGGGATAAAACTTTTCGAGCTCCGGCGTCTGGTCCGGCCAGCCCAGCGTCGAAAACGGCCACAGAGCGGACGAGAACCACGTGTCGAGGACGTCGGGGTCGCGAATAATCGCAATCTCATTTGCGGCATTAAAATTCGAGGTGTTTTGCGCTTCATCGAATGTATGAAACACGCGAATCTTTTTGTTGTATCCAAGTTCAGAATAGCGCCGCCCGGCGAACTGAATAGCTTGAGCTTCTGACTCAGCTATAAACAACTCTAGCTCCTTTGATTCATAATCTGCATCTCCCGAGTCATCCAACTTCGGCCCATACCACGCCGGTATCCGGTGCCCCCACCAGAGCTGGCGGGAAACGCACCACGGCTCGATATTGCGCATCCACTGGAAATAGGTTTTCGACCAGTTTTCAGGGATGATGCGCGTCTTTCCGGTCTCGACCGCTTCAATGGCGGGCTTGGCGAGCGTTTTTGCATCCACATACCACTGGTCGGTGCGGATCGGTTCGATGACGACGCCGGAGCGGTCGCCAAAGGGCTGCATGATTTTTTTGTCTTCGACCTGAATGAGAAGGCCGCGCGCGTCGATATCCTCGACAATCGCCTTGCGCGCATCGTAACGGTCTAGCCCACGATATTTCTCCGGCACGTAATCGGCGTCAACCAGCCGCGCCTTTGAATCCATGAGATCGTACATCTCGATGTTGTTGCGAAGCGCCACCTGGTAGTCGTTGAAATCGTGGGCGCCGGTGATCTTCACCGCGCCGGAGCCGAAATCCGGGTCGGGATATTCGTCGGTGATGATCGGGATGGGACGATCCGCCAGCGGCAGGATGCAGTTCTTGCCGACAATCGGCGCGTAACGTTTGTCGGACGGGTGCACCGCCACCGCGCCGTCGCCGAGCATCGTCTCGGGGCGCGTCGTCGCGATGGAAATATAATCGCGCGTTTCCCATTCGGTCGGATTGCCGTCGTCGTCGTATGCAATCGGGAATTCGTAAGTCTCGCCGTTTTCAAGCGGATACTTGAAATGCCAGAAGTGACCATCGACTTCGATGTTCTCCACTTCGAGATCGGAAATCGCCGTTTCGAATTTCGGGTCCCAGTTGACGAGGCGCTTGTCGCGATAGATCAGGCCTTCATTGTAAAGCTGGACGAAAACCTTGATGACGGCCTCCGACAGGCCCTCGTCCATGGTGAAGCGTTCACGGCTCCAGTCGCAGGTAGCGCCAAGGCGTTTCAGTTGGTTGATGATCTGTCCGCCGGATTGTTCTTTCCACTGCCAGACGCGCTCGACGAATTTTTCACGACCCATGTCGCGGCGTGACGGCTCCTGATTTTCCATGAGCTGGCGCTCGACGACCATTTGCGTGGCGATGCCCGCGTGATCCGTGCCCGGCTGCCAAAGTACCGACTTACCGCGCATCCGCTCGAACCGGCACAGCACATCCTGAAGCGTATTGTTGAGGGCATGGCCCATATGCAGCGAGCCGGTGACGTTCGGCGGCGGGATGACGATGGAAAAGGCCTCGCCCTTATCCGACGGTTTGAACGCGCCGGATTTCTCCCACGCCTCGTAAATGCGCTTTTCAGCGGCGTTAAAATCGAAATTCTTCTCAAGCATGGCGGCCAAATATGTTGCGGATGCGAAACGCCGGTTTATCCGGGGCCGCCCCATAGCTCAATAGAGCCATCCGGCCAGACCTGACATTAAGGCGACAAAAAACCGGCCCGAAACGGGCCGGCTCTCGCAAATTCGGGCCTTTAAACGATCAGCCGCGGCGGCGGCGCGCGACCCGCTGGACCTCTTCTTCGACCTTCTCCTCGACAATCGCCGGGAGGTTGGCGTCGAGCCACTGTTTAACCATGGGACGGAGCATTTCCGTGACGATGTCCTCAAGGGTCTTGCCGGGTCCTTCAGACACCCTCACCGACTGGGAGAGATTGCGGAACGCCTGGGAGGCGACTTCCGCCGTGCTTCTGTCGAGAATTTCTTCTTCACTGTCATCCGCCATCGCCGCCGCCACATTCTGTTTCATCATCTCTGTATCTTCCGCAATCACTTGGGGCTCGTCCGCCGGTTCTTCTTCAGACGCCGTGGGAAGCTCCAAAGGGGCAGTGGTCTCAGCCTTGGGAGTCTGAGTTGGGACAGCCGCTGGCTTTGGCGCTGACGCTGCAGGAGCCTGATCGTCCTCATCCTCGGAAATAATCCGCCTGATCGAGGCGAGGATTTCTTCCATGCTGGGTTCAGGCTGGGCGTTTTCCATTGATTCTGGTCCCTTCAACGGGGGCGAACATAACGTAAAAAGGCGCGGAAATCACCGCTGGCGCTCAGTTTTCAGGCGCTTCGCCTTAGTTATCAAGGCTTTCGTTACGCGAATCTTAATGATCGTAAAGATCTAGGGCTCCATCGCCTAGAGCGCCATCAATGCCAATGGCGTCGGGCGTCAAAACCCCCACCGCCGCAAGCAGCGCAAAGGCTGCGGACTGCGTGTCGCGGCGCGCGCTGACAAGCGAAACTTCCGCGTTCAACAGCTCCTGCTCAGCGTTCAATACGTCAAGCGTCGTGCGCGTACCCACCATCGCCTCCTGCCTGACACCCTCAAGCGCCAGTCTGTTCGCTTCGACGGAGGCCTGCGCCGATACGGTGACAGCGCGCGCGGCGACCAGACGCTCCCAGGCGGAAATGGTCCGCGCTTCAACAAGGCGTTCTGCTTCCGCCAGCCGTGCCTGGTCGCTTTTATGGAGCGCCGTAGCTTCGCGGATGCGGGAGTAATTAGCGCCGCCGAGAAACAGCGGAAAGCTGGCGCGGGCGCCAAACGTAAACTCCTCACTCTGATCAATGAAAGAGTTCGGCTGCTCAGCGTATTGATATCCGGCTGTAAGTGAAAGTGAGGGTAGAGTTGCGCCTTTAGCAATGAAGATTTGTCGGCGCGACACTTCCACCTGCTCGCGCGCGCCTACCAGCGGCGGCGCGTATTTAGCCGCAAGCGCCTGCGCCGCTTCCATCGTATCGGGCAATTCCGGTAATGTTTCCACCGGCTCAAGGTCACCCGGGATGCGCCCGACAAGCTGCGCATATGCTGCCCGCGCCACAGCAAGGTCGCCTTGAGCATTGGAAAGTCGCGCACGCGCCTCTGCAAGACGGGCGTCCGCCTGCGCCACGTCCGTTCTGGTGATTTCACCGACTTCGAAACGGGCCTCAGCCATCTCTTTCTGCCGCATCAGGACAGTGACATTCTGTTTGTTTAGTTCGTACACAGCCATATTGCGCTGGACGTTGAAATACGCACCTGCGACGTCATTCAACACCTGCTGTTCTGTGGCCACCAGTTGTGCACCGCCGGCGCGAATGCGCGCACCCGCCTGTTTGATAGCATTAAAGTTTCGAAAGCCGGTGAAGATCGATTGTTCCGCATTAATGCTTCCCGCAAGTGAATTGAGTTTTGCGTCCTGCGCAATTGTCGAGGTCTGCGTGCTGTCCACACGATTATATGATCCGCTGGCGGAAATCTGGGGCAGCCCGCCCGCCCAGGCTTGCGCCCTCGCTTCGCGAGTCGCCTCAAGGCGTGCACGCTCAGCCCGAATGGTCGGGTTCGTCTGGTATGCTAGCGCAAGCGCGTCCTGAAGGCTTTCCGCCGAGCCCGCCGAAGGCGCAGCAAGACAAATTGCAGCAGCAGACAACCAAACCGAAACGCGCACTTTTATTCACCCCTCAAACCGCAGGTATTCAGCCAAACGCTTGGGACGTCCCACCCAGGATTGGACAGGCCTTATCTGAGCGCGTCCTCGCGTTCTTCAAGGCGATTCCACAGCTTGTAGCGTGAATATCCTGTTAAAATACGAACGCTTTTTCGGCTTCAAATCCCGGAAGCACCATTTTAGCCGAAGCATCGAACTTAACCGCGCTCGAAAATACGCCGCCAGTCCGGCGGTAAACGACGCCTCGGGAAACCCCGTTTTCGCGGAAAATCGCTGCAAGGCGCCCGCCATCCTTAAGTTGGTCGAGCAGAGTATCGGGCCGTTTTTCAATCGCCATGTCGATCAGGATGAGATCGTAAGGTCCCTGTCCGGCGGCGCCCTTGGCGGCTTCCCCGGAGATAACCGCCGCGTTATTCACGTCCAGAGCGGTCATATGTTCCTGGGCTTCTGTAGCAAGTGTCTCATCACTTTCGACCGCCACGACCATTTCCACCAGCTGCGCCAGAATGGCGGTTGAGTAGCCCGAACCACAAACGGCATTGAGGGTGAGGTCTTTCGCGGCTGGATCAGCCGCCGCCACCAGCTTGGAGAAGTCTCTGGCCGTGATCAGCGCCCGCCCCGGTCCATAGACCAGTTCACGGTCTACATAGGCCTGCCCCCGCATTTCAACGGGGAGGAATATCTCGCGCGGGGTTTTCTCCATGGCGGACTGAATGCGCAGGTCGGTGACATCATTGGTGCGCACCTGGCTTTCCACCATCCGCCGCCGGGCTATCGTAAAATCCATGGAAGGTCTCTCAAAACCATTGAATCGTTGAGGGCATACAACCCGCCGCGCAGCTGCGCAACGCGCCAAAAAGCCCTTGAAATTGACCTTTGACCGGACGAAACCGCCGCGCTAAGAGGACCGCTCGCTCCAGATCCGCCCCGGAAGCTCCGGGCGGCTCATTTCCCGGCCACGTGGCGGAGTGGTGACGCAGCGGCCTGCAAAGCCGTGTACGCCGGTTCGATTCCGGCCGTGGCCTCCAAAAAACGCTTATTTATCAGACGTCAGCCCGCAAAATAGCGGTCGACCTTACCGGCGTTCTATAATTTTCGCGCACCTTTACGCTCGGGCGGTTCGCTTCCGGCCGTGACCTCCGTACAACACCATGAATCTGTTTTGTTTTTGAGCAATTTAACACTCGAATAACCCTGTAAGCGCCCTATTTATTCATTAAAATTTCAATCGCTCGTGATCTTTGGAAGGTCGCAGTTAATGGGTTTTAACCGCTATTCGCCGCATAGCCCGAACCGCCCGCCGATTGGCGCTTGCGATCAGGACGCGCAGCAGACAAGTAGAATAGCAAGAAAGAACAATAATATTGATGCGGAAGGGCTACTGTCTCTTCCGAAAAAGAAAAGGAGTGGCCCATGCGATTCGGGGGCGTAGCGCTAATCGCCATAATGACTGCGTCATGCGCAAGCGTGAATCAGGAACTGCTTGACGCGCAGTTGCCGGATGCGCCCGCGGCGTGGACGGCCGACGGCAATGTCGGCGACGCCCCAACGGGCGACTGGGTGGCGGCGTTCAACGACTCCGCCCTGCGGTCGCTGATCAGTGAAGCCGTTGAAAACAACAACGACCTGCTCGCAGCTGCGGCTAATCTGGATCAAGCGCGCGCCGGCGCCAGGATCACCTTGTCAAATCAACTGCCGACGATCGGCGCCAACTTCAACGCCGGTCGCAACGCCATCGTCACGAACCCGACTGCAGCAGCGGAAGCTGGCGGCAGCGGCGGGACGGGAAGCAGCCGCCTTTACATCAACAACTTCTCCCTTGGCGGCAACTTACGCTGGGAAATCGATCTTTGGGGGCGTCTCACAGACGAAACACGCGCATCCTACAGGGATGCAAAAGCAGCGTATGCTGATCTTGCCGGGGCCAGGCTTTCAATCGCAGCAAGAGTGTCACAAGCCTGGTTCGCGTTGATTGAAGCACGACAGCAGCGCGAACTCGCCGAACGGGACACGGAGGCGCGTGAGCGAAATCTGCGCGTCACTGAACGCCGTTACGACCGGGGCGTTTCGTCTAGCCTCGATGTTCGGCTTTCGCGATCGGCCCTTGGATCGAGCCAGGCGAACCTGGCGCTGCGGCAACGGCTTGAGGCTGAGGCGTCGCGCGCGCTGGAAGTCTTGCTGGGCCGCTATCCGGCCGCTGAACTTGAAGCCGTTGATAGTTTGCCGACACTTCCGGCGCTGGAAGGCGCAGGCGCGCCGGGTGAGATTCTCGCTCGCCGCCCGGACTTGATCGCTGCGGAATCCCGCATGGAAGCGGCGGGCCTCCGCTCACGGGCCGCCCGCAAGCAATTCCTGCCACAACTGACCTTCACGGCGCAGGCAGGAACATCAGGCCCGGATATTGGCGACCTGCTCGATCCGCGCCGGCTTGCAGGAAACTTTGCAAACGGATTGTTTCAACCCCTGTTTCAAAGCGGACGGCTGATCGCAAATTCAAAACGCGCAAGAGCGGCCGCAGAAGCGTCGCTCTACAACTATGCGCAGACCGTACTGACGGCTTATCAGGAAGCGGAAAACGCCCTCGCCGCCGAAACGCTTCTCGAGTTGCGCGAAGATGCGCTACGGCTCGCTTATGAAGAGGCGGCGGCGGCGGAAGAACTGACGGAACGCCGCTACAACAGCGGCGCCGCCACGATTTTCAATCTGCTGGATGCTCAAACCCGGCGTATCTCGTCGGAGAGCCAATTCATTCAGGCGCAGCAGCAACGTGTTTCCAACCGGGTTCAACTTTATCTTGCGATCGGCGGGGACTTCCTGACGCAAGAAAGACTCGCGGCGCTGTCGGCCGGGACGGGAGAGTAAGTAGTACCTATGTTTCGCAAGCTTTTTACCCTTATAGGCACCATCGGCGGCATCGTCGGCATTATCGCCGTGATCATGTTCATGGGATCAATGCGCCCGAATCTCGAACGTCAGGCGCCGCAAATTGCGCCGCCGACCGTTTTTTACGCCATTGCCGAAGCACAATCCGTCACCCTTGACGTATCTGCGCAAGGCGAAGTGCGTCCGAGAACGGATATCAGCCTGACGGCGCAGGTGTCTGGTCAGGTCACATCGACATCCGACGCCTTCGTTAACGGCGGCGCCTTCAAGAAGGGCGACACGCTGATCCAGATAGAAGACGCCCCTTATCGCGCGACTGCGGCGGCGGCGCGGTTCCGTCTGGCGCAGGAAGAGGCCGAAGCCGCACTTGCCCGGCGGGACTATGAAGAACTTGGCCTGAATGAGGACCCGACTGATCTCGCTCTGCGTATTCCGCAGCTTGCACAGGCGCGCGCAGAATATGAGGCCGCGCGCCTCAACCTTGAGAGAACGGCCATTCGCGCGCCGTTTGACGGCCGTGTTCGCGAACGCATCGTGGGCGTCGGCCAGTATGTCGCGCCAGGCGCGCAACTCGGCCGTATCTTTTCAACAGACGTCGCTGAAATCCGCCTCGCGCTGACGGATAATGACCTGGCCAAACTCGGTCTGCCGTTCGCTTTCACTGCAACAGACGACAACCCCGGCCCGCTCGTGAAAATGACAGCGTTCATCGCCAACAAGAGCCATGAATGGACCGGACGCATTGCGCGTACTGAAGGCGCTATCGATGCGGCGACCCGTCAGGTCTTTGCAATTGCCGTCGTTGAGGACCCTTATGGCAAAGGCGCGGCTGAGGATGGTACGCCGCTCGCCATGGGCCTGTATGTCGATGCGCACATTGTCGGCAAACCTTATGAAAACGCCATCGTACTTTCGCGATCCGCCCTTTACGGCCGCGATACAGTTTATGTCGTCAATGACGACAATAAGCTCGAAGCACGCACCGTCAGCATCGTTTCCGCCGACCGCGATACGATCACGCTCGCGAGCGGCATCACCCCAGGCGAACGGGTTGTTATCTCGCCGCTGCGCGGCGCGGATGACGGCGACGAAGTCACACCGACCGATCCGGACAGCATCTCACCGACCTTGGACGGCGACAATGAAACGCCGCCGCTGACGAATTCAACGGCGCAAAATACTTCCGGAGATAACCTGTGACGGGACTAATCGCATGGTGGACGCGTAACTCGGTCGCAGCAAACCTGTTGATGATCGCCTGCTTCATTGCGGGCGCCATCTCCTTCATGAACCTTGAGCGTGAACTCGATCCGTCGGCGACGTTTAACGGCGCTTCGATTAGCGTCGCCTGGCCGGGCGCATCGCCTCAGGAAGTCGAGGAACAGATTATCCTCCGCGTGGAAGAGGCCCTCGCCAACATCGACGGCATTGTTCACATCGACTCCACCGCGCGCGAAGGGCGCGCATCCATCAATGTGGAAGGCGATGATAATCTCGACACCACCCGGTTTCTGAATGAAGTGAAAAACCGGGTTGACGGCGTTTCAAATCTTCCGCGAGATTCGTTCCCTCCGATTGTCTCGCAGTGGCAAAATCGCAGTCCGGGAGCGTTTCTGGCGCTCTACGGTGATTTGCCGCCACGTGAGCTGAACCGGCTGGCGCGCGAATTACGCGATGAACTGGCGCAAATTCCCAACGGGTCTCCTCTCGTCAATCTTTGGGGTGAGATGCGCGAAGAAGTCTCCATCGAAGTCTCCGAAGAAGCGCTGCGTCGATATAACCTTACGTTTGACGATGTTTCGCAAGCGATCCGGGGCTCATCGATCAACTTGGCCGGCGGACAGGTGCGCACGGAGACAGGTAATCTCCAAATCGCCGCCCGCGCCCTAGCCGACACAGAAGAAGAATTCGAACAGATTGTCGTCAGACAAAACCCGGATGGATCCGTCATCCGCGTTTCTAATGTCGCAAATGTCGTCGATGGGTTCGAGGACCGGCGGCAGATTCGGACGATGAACGGGAAATCAGCAATTACAATCGCTGTTCAGTCGCCTGAAACAGCGAATGTCACCAAACTTTCTGCGGCTATTAACGAATGGGTTGAAAAGAAAAACAAGGAACTCGACGGCAAAGCGGAGCTTTATATCTGGTTTGACGCTGCCGAGCCATTTAACGGTCAATTGAACCTTGTGGCGTCGAACGCCATTATCGGCCTATTACTCGTTCTGATTATTCTCATGTTGTTCCTGCGGCCCGCCGTGGCCTTCTGGACCGCTGTCGGCATCGCTGTTTCTTTTGCCGGCGCGTTTATTTTCATGCCGGCGACGGGCGTGTCGCTGAACTTTCTTTCAATTTTCGGTTTCCTCCTGGTGATCGGCGTCGTGGTGGATGACGCCATTATTGTCGGAGAGAGTATTCACAACCAGGTGGAAGAAGGTAAAGCGACCGGCGCCGATGCGTCGATCCTCGGCACGCAGCTGGTGATGAAGCCGGTCTTCTTCGCCGTTCTGACAACCATGATTGCATTCTCGCCATGGCTCTTTATCGGCGGCGGCGCGGCGCAGTTCACGCGCCAGATCAGCCTGACCATCATTTACGCCCTCACCTTTTCACTGGTTGAAGCGTTTCTGATTTTGCCGGCGCACCTGTCGCACATGAAGCCGCAAAACAAAAAGGGCGTTTACTATCAGTTACAGCGCGGCTTTGCAGAAGGCATTTTGGAAGTCGCTGACAAAGTATACCGGCCGATTATTCGCGCCGCTTTGAGATTCCGTTATTTTACCGTGGTCGGTTTTATCGGCGCATTCGCAGTCGCCGTCGCGCTCCTCGCGCAGGGCTGGATTTCATTCAAATTCATGCCTGAAGTTCAGGGGTCGTTTATCTCCCTGAATGTGCGGCTGCCAGAAGGTTCGTCATTCACCCGGACGGAGCAGATTTACGCTGAAGTTGAGCGTGCTGCGAACAGCCTTAAAACCAAACTCGGCAAAGCCGGCGATGACGACTATGTAGATGCAATTTATATTGCCGCTGATGAAGGTGAAGTTACATCTTACGTGACTATCGTCGAAGCGACGCATCGGGATGAATCAACCAAGGAAGTCGCCGAAATGTTCCGGGACGAGCTTGGGCCTATTCCTGACGCCGAGGAAATCAATATCGGCTTCACGCAGAACCAGGGCGGTGCAGATCTCGCTTTCGGCATTCAGGCCGATGATCTTGAGGAACTGCGACTGGCGACGGTTGACGTGCAGAATTATCTACGAACCCTGCCCGGCGTCTTTGACGTGCGAAACAACCTCCAGTCGGCGACGCCGGAGCTTCAGATCGAGCTGAAGCCGGGCGCCGAGCGCTTCGGCCTTACGCTGGCTGAGGTCTCCCGTCAGGTGCGTCAGGCGTTCTACGGCGAGGAAGTGCAACGCTTGCCGCGTGAAGGCCAGGACGTTCGCGTCATGGTTCGCTATCCGAAATCAGCGCGTGAATCGCTGACGACCATTGACCAGATGCGCATTCGAACCGCGGACAACCGTGAAGTGCCGCTCACTGCAGTGGCGGACGCCAAGTTCGCGCCGAGCTTCAAACGCATCGATCGCCGCGACCGACAGCGCTCCTCGCGCATAACAGCTGAACTACGCGAGGGAGTTGACCGTTCCGCTATCATGCAGAACTACAACCGTGACTTCATTCCGGAATGGAAACGCCGTCACCCGAATGCTTCGCTCGTTCAGCGAGGAGATGCGGAAGAACAGGCGGAATTCATGGGCGAGTTCCTGTCGCTCTATGCTGTCGCACTGTTCGCCATGTATATGCTGCTGGCCATCGCCTTCGGTTCATACTGGCAACCGGCGCTAATCATGACGGCCATTCCATTTGGCTATATGGGCGCGGCGTTTGGACATTTCCTGTTCGGCCTCGACTTCGCGCTGTTCTCCTTCTTTGGCGTCGGTGCCGCTGCAGGCGTTGTCATTAACGACAACCTTGTCTTGATCGACTACGTCAACCGTTTACGAAGTCAGGGCGAAGGCGCCTTTTCGGCACTTGTAAAAGCCGGCGTCGGACGTTTCCGCCCGATCATGCTGACATCGGTCACGACATTCGTGGGCCTGCTGCCGATCATGTTTGAGCGCTCCACGGACGCCGAATTCCTGAAGCCAACCATCGTTTCCCTTGCCTTCGGCGTTTTCTTTGCAACCTTTGTCACGCTGATCTTCGTGCCCTCTATGTATGCTGTAGGGGCTGACATCGCCCGCTTTTACCGCTGGGCCTGGACTGGCCAAAAGCAGCCCTCCCTGGGACATGGCGCATCGGAGCAATCCGATTACGCCGAATCACAAGGCGATCGCCGCGATCATGAGGCGAACCTAGCGGGCAAGAAACGTGACAATCCGTTATGGAGACCCGCAGAATAACAGGGGTTTTCGGGCCCAAAGGATATTAACCTTATGTTAAGACCTTGGTGAGACCTTAATAAAGTCTTCTCCCGAGAAGATACCCCACCATACCCCACGACAGTGAGTACCGGCCGCGTTTCCCCCAAACGCGGCCGTCTCGCTATTAAGCGCCTGTGCCAGCGCTCCCCCGCCCGGCGGAAGCGCCTTCTCAGAGCCGGTTCGTGACAGTTTCATTTGCAGGTGCGCCAATGGAGGGCGCCACAAAAAATAAGCCCGCAACTTCAAAAGAGTGTGGATTCGCTATCGCGGCTTTGCTATAGCCCGCGTTCCAACGGCGATCCCCGATAGCTCAGTTGGTAGAGCAGCTGACTGTTAATCAGCGGGTCACTGGTTCGAGTCCAGTTCGGGGAGCCACTAAATTCTCTCAACATATTCAACGAACTAGCGCATAATAATTGCGACCCCATTTTTTGATTCGAACCCTTGACGCGAGTCAACTCGGCTTGATCCGCTTCTAAACATCGGACCCGCGGGCGAATGGAGTTTTGGGAGAGCAGATCAACCATCGCTCAGCGCGTTTTTTGGCAAAACCGCTGCAGCATCGCTTTCAATGCAGGCGAGACCGTCCATGCCGACGCCGTAGCAGGTCATCGACAGCGATCCCAGCGAGTACCCCTTGACGATTGGCGAAGCGTCTCCCGTCTCTGCGGCGAGGCCAGCTGTATATAGTAGCGGGATAAAATGGTCCGGCGTCGGCGCCGCCAGATTGTAGTCCGGGTGTTCAAGCGTTTTGAGAATATCGGACGGGTTGTCTGTCATCTGCTCCATCACGGCGTCGTCGAACCGATGCGCCCAATCGGCGCCGTGATTCTCAGCCTTCCAATCGATGCGCCTCAGATTGTGGACCACGTTTCCGCTGGCAAGAATCAGCACTCCTTTGTCTCGCAACGCTGCAAGGCGTTGCGCGAGTTCGAGATGGTAATCCATCGGTTTCAGCGCATTTATCGATAGCTGCACCACAGGAATATCCGCACCCGGAAACATGTGAGTGAGGACGCTCCAGGTTCCATGGTCTAGACCCCATTGATCGTGATCGGCCCCGACCCAGACCGGCTTTGCAAGTTCGGCGATCTCACCCGCCAACTCCGGAAAGCCAGGCGCCGGATATTCAACGTCAAATAGAGGTTTCGGAAAGCCGTAGAAATCATGGATGGTGCGCGGCCGCGCCATGGCTGTGACCGCCGTTGCGCCGATATACCAGTGGGCTGAAATCGCCAAAACGGCGCGCGGCCGCGGAAGTGTTTCGCCGATACGCCGCCAAGCGCGGGTGTAGCCGTTTTCTTCAAGAGCGTTCATCGGGCTGCCGTGGCCCACGAACAAGGCGGGCATCCGGACTTCTACAGTAGTTGGCGTCTCGATCATTTCCGCGTTTCATCCTCTAGCTAATCGGGCATGGCGGGCAATGAACTATGAAGTCCCGGCGGTGCGTTCGATCCAATCGCCGAACGCATCGATTATGCTCTTGAAAAACGCACGCGTATCATCGCTCTTGAATTCGCCCTGTTCATCGAACATGTCCCAGCCGCCGCCAATATAAGCTTCGGGTTGCTGGAGAACAGGCATGTCGAGGAAGACCAGTGATTGTCGCAGGTGATGGTTGGCGCCAAAACCGCCAATCCCGCTGGGCGATACGCTTACGACTGCTGCAGGCTTTTTCGCCCAGGAACTTGCGCCATAGGGCCGTGATCCAACATCGATGGCGTTTTTCAATACGGCCGGTACAGATCGATTGTACTCGGGCGTGACGAACAGAACGGCGTCGGACGCCGAGAGTTCTTCGCGAAACCGCAGCCATTCAGCAGGCGTTTCCCTCGCTTCTACATCCTCGTTGAAAAAAGGCAGGTCCCCGATTTCCAGGAACCGGAATTTGAGGTTGGAAGGCGCAAGCCGAACCAGCGCAGTGGCTGCTTTGCGGTTTACGGAATCCTTGCGCAGGCTGCCAACAAGTACAGCGACTTCATAAGGATTTTTCATGATATGCTCCTATGCGTGATGTGATTAAATTTTATTGGTCTCTTGTTTAGCGCGGTGTCCGGCGCAAGGCGTCAAGACTCCAAGCGCCTGGCCCTGAAAACACCAGCAGCAAGAACACGAAGCAGAACAGGATTGCGGCGTCGCCGCCATTCAGCACCGGATAGAAATTCGCCGGCGCATGAAACATCCAGTAAGCGACAGCCATCTGTCCTGAAAGCACGAAGGCGACCGGACGAGTAAAGAGACCGGCAACAAGTAAGACGCTGCCGACCAGCTCAATCCAAGCGCCGATCCAAAACAGCGACCAGATTTCCGGCAAACCACCGTCCGGCGGTGCTGGAAAACCGAAAAGTTTCTGGGTTCCGTGCGCCATGAAGAGAAGCGCGGCGGCGACCCGCAGGGCGCCAAGGGC
>MRWG01000593.1_pt1 | contig 35662 bp, 27 predicted proteins | sample 1013341 | NCBI WGS metagenome assembly MRWG01 (sample SAMN06117577, study PRJNA244670) | biofilm metagenome | biome: Water; feature: Cathode Biofilm; material: Biofilm; isolation source: microbial consortium enriched at the cathode of a solar microbial fuel cell | place: USA: District of Columbia ... | reverse complement strand
CGTGGCGCTGCCGTGTAGTATCTGTCCCATAGCTCCTCCCGGAATGCGGGATCAGTATGCCTGATTCCATCACACTCCGGGACTGAACATGTAGTCGGCATTGCCGCTCTGAACGTCGTCGATCAGCAGTTTCAGGGCGTCGCGGCCGTCGATCCGCAAGCCGCTGCGGCCTTCGTCGGCATAGGTGCGGACGATCTCGATGCCACGACGCTCGGCGTACTGGCGGATGGCGTCGCGCTGGTTCTCGGTCGAGTACTGCTGGTGCTCCGTCGACATCCGGACGTACTCGGCCGCGCGGACACGGGGACCCTCCGTCTCCTCCCTTCCTTCGCGATCGAATGCGTCTCCTTCGGTCAAATGTCCCGATCCTCCCGCCGCGGGGCAACGCCCCGCGCTCGCACGCGCGACATCATGCATGAACACAGAGAGCAGACGCCGCCGTTCCCACGGTCGTCGCGCCCTCATTCTAGAGGCGGAGGGCCGGAAACATGTTTCCGAAAAAGGGCAAGGTTTTTCCGGGAGGAAATGACCGAGAAAACGACACCACGACATATCCCGAACTGATCGCGGGCGCGCTGCGATCGGAACTGGGCAGCAGCCACCGTGCGGCCAAGACGGTCATGCGGTGGACCGGGGCCAGCGAGCGCACGGTGAAGCACTGGCTCGCTGGCCGCCACGGACCCGGCGGAGAGTATCTCGTTGTTCTGATGGGTGAATCCCACGCGGTGTTTGAGGCGATCCTCGAAGCCGCGGGGCGACACGATGCGGTCGTCGCCGCCCGGATGCTGGCGGCGCACGGGACGATGGTCGAGGTCGTGGCCATGGTCGAGCGGGAGCGCACAGGCCCGGCGAATGGAACGCTGGGTGGTGCGGATGGGGATACCGGACGGGTACTCCCGGGGACAGATATCCCAGAAAATGACCGAGTAAATGTCCGAGTAAATGTCCCAGTAAATCCGTTGCCGGCCGACGGGCTGAACGCCCGCCAGCGATGGTTCGTCGCTGCGTTGGAGGTGGGGCGCGATGTGACCGCGCCGGACCTGGCACGGCGGTGGAGCGTGTCGGAGAAGACGGCACGACGGGACATCGCCGCGCTCAGGCGTCGCGGGGAGGTCGAGTTCGTTGGCTCGTTCAGGCGGGGGCGGTATCAACTGGGTCGGCAAAAGACATAAAGGACCGGACGTGCATCATCACCGGCGGTGATTAAGCTCCTCCTGAAAGGTCCGCTCAGCGCTGCCATTCGTGATCATACTCGGCAGGGTCCAAAATGGCCTCGGCCCCGTTGTCGGGATATCCACTGTCCGCCATTTCCTGGATGCCAACCACGGTGTCATCACCCCAGGGAGATAACACGACGTCTTCGCCTAGTTTACCCTCTGTGGCGATATCGAATGCCAGCTTGGCGATCCACCTCGCGCGCTCTTCGTCGGGCGCCCGAATGATAACGGAACCCTTGTATGTGCTCGCTCGCCAATTGCGATGCGAGGAATCGATCGGTCGTAGCTCCCAGATCTTCATGGCAATATGCTCTTCAGCAGGTTTCCATTCTTTCGGTGCATGGCCGCGCGATATTCTCCTGCCATCGCATGGCATCATTTGTATCGGTCGCCTTGCTCCTGGCAGTGGGCGCGCACCCGGGCGACCCATGTGTCGTACCATACCCAGGTGTTTTTGTAGTCGCCCGGCCGGCCGAAGCCTTTCGCCTGGTCCTTCGCTCCAAGCTCCTTCCACAACGTTGTGTGGGCGTGCTGATTGAATTTCGGATATCCCTCGGCCTGCATCAGTTCCCAAACCTGCTTCGCGGTGTAGCGGTTTTTGTCGACCTCTTTCAGCAGGACGCGGTTGATCTCTCGTCCTTCATCCGAATCCGATCGCACGAACTCCACTGCCTCATCCGAGCTTGACGCTCTGTTTCGCACGACCGGCACGAACGCCACGCGATAGCGATATGCAGGGTCCCCGTATTCGGCTTCAGAAAGGCCATGCTCGAATGCGTCGATGACGCTTTCGATGTTCTGCGGAAGATTGGCCGCGTTCTTCAGGAGGGTCCTTTGGTCAGCTCCGAAGGTCACGAACTGCAGGGCGATCGGCAGTCGCCGCTCCAAGCCATACTGGGCACCGAACAACTGCTTGATGGTATCGTTGAAGTTGATGCAGCACGCCTGCAATTTCGCGCTTATTGCATCGTCAATGCGGGTGGTGGATCGATGTTCGATCTCGTGCCGTAGCTCGATCAGAAATTCGAGATTCCGAATGACACCGGCAGGTAGGGGGCAGCGTGCATGACGCAGGCATTTGCCCAATTCCCAATACTGTTCGGCGCCTTGCTTGGTTCTTTTGATTGCACCGCCAGCGGTTCGGTATCGATAGTCTATACCCTCGCGCCGAAACCAGGCGTGCAGCAGATATGTCCAGGCGATGATGCTGGTGACGATAAAGAGCTCCGACCGGAAAGTCAGGCCGGCGCCGTTGAAGGTGTGCACTGCCGCGATCATCGCTTCGCGCGCTTTGATCAGCAGTTCATCGCCGCGCAGACTCAGGCCCGTCTCGGGGTCGACATCCGGCCAAGTGGCGAGGAATTCGTCGAGTTCCTCCTCAGATGCTGCTCGTACATTTCTGTGCTTGGCGCCCGTCCGAATATCAGCGATTCGGGCGTGGTTGATTGAACGTGTCGGTCGGGTGAAATACGCGAGAATGTCCTGATCGTTGTAACCGCCCCGCGCCAGCATGGCCTTGATCATGGCCACTTCCCAGCGCTCCAGCTTGTTGCCGCGTCTTCTTCTTGGCATCGATTCCTCCAAATTATGGAAGATACGCTGGGCCTACTCCGCAATTATCCTGATAGTTTATACTCATTCATTCCAACTAAGGAGAATCGCGTCAAAGATATCATTGGATAATTGGCTCAACGTTGAGGAAGAATTTTTATGAAAACATAATGCCAACCCGATGGAAGACACGTTCAAAACGAACCTTGAGAAGGTTTGCCGCGACCCGCCGATAACTGCAAGACCGATCGACTTCGTGAGGAGCGGGACATGACCGAGGATTGGTCAAACGCCGAGGACGATGCTGAGGCAACGCCGCCGCGGGCCGTGACCCGGCTCGACGTGGTAGGCTTGGAGGAATTCGAGGCTGTTGAATTGGAAGCGCCGCTGGAGGACGCGCGGTCGGTCTGTTGCGCCAAGCTCGCAGGCGTCTACCGCGAGGCCGCGTCTGCGGCGGAAGCGAACAGCAAGGATCGGGAAGCGCGAGTTTACGGCTTGCTGGCGAACGTCATGCAGATGCATTTCAAGCCCGAGGATAGGTCAGAGCCATATGGACCGATGTTCGTGTTTGAGGACCGCCGCGGAATCATCCCGGACGACATGCGCGGCGAGCAGTCGAGCGTGTTTGCCGAGATTGCGCCGAGATTGACGAACCCCGGTCTTCGGGCGCTTTTGAGTGATGTTGCGTGGATCAACGACCGACGACGGGCGGAGTCGGCACAACTTGCGATCAACTCGTTTAGCGAAGCGGTCCGCTTGGTGGCGGAAGGTGAGGCCGAGCTCTACTTCGATGACGGAAGAAGCGCATCTCGCGAGGCGTCGGAACTGCTACGGCGTGCCTGCCAGATTGCGAGCGCGACGGGGTGGAAGGAGCCGGAAGCAGGCGCGCTTAAGGCCCTGATCGCGTCGGTGACGAAGGCTGCGGCGGACGAGGGAGATGCCGACGGCTACCTGAACCTTGGTACACTGAATGCGGACTATGGGGTGAGCGCCCCAGCGGACATTGCATCGCAAGCCGAGGCGCTCGCTAAAATGGACGGCCACTTCCCCGAGACCTCGCGCCACCTGTGGGAGCTTGCTGCCCGGGCGCACCGGCTTGACCGCAAGGATGCCGAGAGCAACCGCTGCCTGGTGATCGCGGCTGAGTGCTATGTGTCCATGGCTGCGACCACCGACTTCAAGGGCAGTGCGGCTGCGAGCTGGCTCATGGACGCCATTGAGGCACTGCGCCGGATCCCGGGTACCAAGGAGCGGCGCGACGAGCTGGAAGCGATCCTACGCGACGCCCAGGCGTCGATCTCCGACGAGATGGGCGTCATCTCGACCGAGTTAGACTTGTCGGCGATTGTCGATCACGCCCGCAAATCAGTCCAGGGGCTCACCCTTGCGGAGGCCTTGGCCGAGTTCGCCCAACTGGACGTCTCGCCGGAGCCGGACGCTCTGCGAAAGGAGGCCTTGGAGCAGGCCGAGAAACATCCGCTGTCGAGCATGATGCCGATGGCGATGCACGACGATGAGGGTAAGCTCGTGGCCAAGTCTCCTGGCCTGTTCGGTGGTGAGGAAAGCGACGAGGAAGGACTCCGCCATCTCATTGCGCGCAATGAGTCATTTCGCCGGGACCTTACTTCCACGGGCGCGATCGAGCCAGCGCGCCGACTGATCAATAGCGAGCATCCGTTGTATGTACGGCATTTGCGGCCGCTCGCCGAGATGAGCCCGTTTGTTCCGGCCGGGCACGAAGACCTCTTCGCGCTTGGGTTTGCCCGATTTTTCGGCGGCGACGTAGTCTCTGCCTTGCATATTCTTGTGCCACAGCTTGAAAACTCGCTGCGCTACGTGCTCAAGCAAGCAGCAGTGGATCCGTCCTCGATAAAGAACGACATGACGCAGACGAACCGGACGATTTCGGTGATGCTGGAAAAAGATAGGGAGGCACTCGAAGCCATATTCGGCCCGGCAATCGTCTTGGAGATCGAGAACTTATTTGACTTCGACGGTGGGCCGAAACTGCGGCATCAGCTCGCGCATGGTCTGTTGTCAGTGGCGGCATGCCGCCACGGCGATGCAATCTATGCCTGCTGGTTCATTTTTCGGCTCTGCATATTGCCGTTGTTCGCACATTGGGAGCACGTCGCGAAAGTCTACGCGCGACTTTGACGCGCCGCATTGGGAATTACTACTCGTCGCGCGAGGTGTCATGAAAAGGTTCGGCGAGAAGAGTGGGCAGAGGCCAGTGCCCACAACAGGCCTATCGTTTTTCTCTGTTGACCAAGAAGCTTCGGGAATCGCACATGGCAAGCAATATTCAAATTGGGGACAGGGTATACGTTTGCCGCAGTCGCCTTCCATCGGTGAACGACCAGACGAAGGCATTTTACGAAACGACCGTTCAGGATAGGCGTGACCGATCGGTGAGTGTCCGGTTGCCGGATGGAACTAATAGTGATTTCGTAGCCACGAAGTTCGTCCATCATCGAGTTGGTGTTACAGTAATAGCGTTTGGCGATTTCCACTCGGAAAGCACACTGATTGATCCTCTTGCGAAAACGGTTCTTCAATACAGTAGGCTACTGTTCGGTGATGATGAATACGTGCGGTTTTTGAAGATCCGCACCGAAGCAGAGTTGGATCTTCTGTGCCGCACCAATCAGTTCATCCCCTTTGATCACATCGCGCTTCTTGGACATGGAGCCAAGGACGGGGCATTATGCGGGGCGCTCGGCAATATTCCCGTTTCTCGCCTTGTCGAGATTTTTGAACTCAACAATCCAGTGCCTTGGGATTTTACGTTTCTTTGTTGCTATTTAGGACGCAATGCATTCGGAAAGGCGTTTTCTCGCAGCGCAGCTTGCAAGAGTATGGTGGCTCCATATAACGCCGTACACGGTGCCGTGTCTGCGCAATTCATACAGACATACTTGGTGAAGCTGTTGCTGGAAGGGGAAACAACAGCCGTGGCCCATCGTCACGCATCTGAGTCCGCGCCCCCCAAGTCTAAGTTTCGGCTATGGCGAAACGGCAATCACGACGGCTAGCCGAACGAATTAGGGCGCACGTGGTCGCCGAACACCTTCGGCCTGCGAGAGAAAGCGGTGACAGTGCCGTGGTGGTCCGCGCTGGCGACATCCATCAAGAAATGGGTTTGACCAACTCGATGCCCTCGGTTTGTGGGGCGATTGGTGGCCGGCGTTTCCACCCGAGGATTTAGCGCTGCTTCGGAAGCATAAGAATTGCGGCCGCGTTCTCAAGCGCCTTGTAGTCGTTCCAGGGCGTGTGCGCCTTCAGGGTCTCCGGATGGATGCGGTTATAGGCGACGTGGAAGTGATAGTTCTCGGTGTTGTCGTGCGCGGCGCAGACGCGTTGACGGTCCTCGAAGCCGAGCGCCTTTCGTCGTCAAGCCGCCGCGGGAACGTCCCATGCCGCCATCGTCTGAATCCCCCTTTTTCCCGTCGCCCCGTGCTGGTGGAAGCGGATGCAAGAACTGTCGATTATGATGACCTCGCCGTCATAGGCGGCGGTCACGGCCTCCAGGATACGGTCCCAAACGCCCGCCTTCCGCCAGCGAACGAAGCGGTTGTAGCAGGTGGTGTGCGGACCGTAGCGCTCGGGAATGTCCCGCCAGGGCGAGCCTGTGCGAAAGCGCCAAAGAATACCGTTCAAAACCCGCCGATCATCGACGCGCGGGACGCCGCGCGGCTTGTTCGGCAGCAAGGGTTGGATGATCGACCACTCCCGGTCGCTCAGCTCGTGTCGACGCATGCTAGACCTCCTTCGTATCCAGGAGGCGAATCATATTCGCAGCGCCATGGGAATCCTGTTTATGGGTTCACGGCCTAATTGCCAAGCCTGAGTATCTTAACAATCGTACGCTAGACGACGACTCCGCAAAAACACTTGTTGCTCCGTGCATGACTCCATTAAAAGGGCTATTGAGAAAAAATAAAAACGGCTTGCATTCAAAAAAATTACTGGTTAGGAAAATTTTTGTATCGCGCAATATTTCATCCTTCTGAAAAGTAAAATTTCCAGATGTAAATCCCCCCTCTTTCGACACTTCAAAAGAAAAGACGGAATCATTCGGATCATAATAGTGCATGTCCAAAAAACTGTTTGCGTCAAATAATATCGGCGCACCACCCTCCACTCCTGATACTTGCTCATAGATAACACTGCCAGCCAAAACACGAATATCGTCACAGTGCATTCTTTGCATTGATTTTTCACTAAGGCCGTCTACTTCAAATGAAAACAATTCAACAGATCCTGCAATCTCTGGAAATATGCTTCCCATATTAATTTTCTTTAGAACATTGTTCATAATAACTTCTTGGGCCATGTATCTTTTTTCACGAGACCCATGCGAAAATGAAAAATCTTTCACAAACAATGATGGAATTTTACTGTCGAGTAGATCGTCAATTACCACACTAAGGTCACTACGATTTCTCGGCACGTTCTCTAGTATCCTAACAATGCACCTATCTTTTGATTTTACTGTAATATTATTGCTTGCAAATATCTGAGATGCTCCAAAAAATATGCTATATGCTTCGCGATCGGTGAAGGCCACTGCTCCCTTTACCAAGGAATCAACGTCTACGCCTTCCACGGGCCAACCGTTCTGAAAAAAAGCGATAATTTCCGATTTGCTTTTCAGTCGCGATCTGCGGTTCGGCCAATCTGAGATAAGCGCCAAATTAAGATTTTGCGTCATAGTATTTCTGAAAAATGGAACCCGCTTTTTATGGATGCTTTCATGAATGCGTCGAGCGGGCAATAGTACTTCCCCTTCTTTTCGGCGAACGTACTCAAAACCCGACCGGAAAGCGAACTGAAGTGAGGCACCTAGGAATGTGTCTTCAGAATAGTCTCCTCCTTCAATATAGCCACCCACATGCAGAAATGCCGCTAAGTCAAAGCAAGTATTATTACCACTTGTGGGATAGTGTCCCGTTTCAAAATATTGTAATGACAAAATATTTTGAAATAAACGAACAAAAAATCTTGTCCCGTATGATACAGTATTTGATTTAATCGCCCAATCTAATTTCCCCGTCGAAAAAACTTTACCACTTATCACTGGAGTGGCTAAAGCTTGTAAAAAGGTTCGCCCCAACGAAGCGATATCAGAGTCAGAGCTTACGACAATATGTCGGTCAAAAAGATTATTTCTATAAAAGTATCTTTCAGCAACGAGTCCAGTCCCGATATTCCTGAGAATTCCAATATCTACGTGAGGTTCATCAAGGTAAATATGAGCCATGAATATATTATTAAAACGGGACTCAAGAAACGCACTCATGGCGATAACTTGCTTGCTGACATAATCACTATTTACGCTTTTCTTTGAGTTTGCTAGTAGTATAATTTCGTAATTACGTGAAAATTTTTGCCTCGCAAAAAACTCTACAGTTCGTAAAACCATATATGTGTCGGATGGCATTCTAAATGGTATTATCACCGATACTTCTGTATTGTAATCCATTTGCGGGATCTGTTCGAAGCACTCCAATATTTTTTCGCGAGTGACATCCTCTACATTATTGTAAAAATGCGTAAGAAGGTTATCATTAGATAACAAAATATTATCAGCACTATGTGCAGAAACTCTACTCTCTATCAAATCTTTCAAAGTTTTCGGCAGATCCCAATTTTTGGCTAGATTTTGCATTATTTTTACTTTCTAAACACACTCTCTGGTGACCAATGCCCCCCAAGAAAAATCTGCAACTCTTTGTCAGTTTCGGAGCGCCACCTATCTCTCAATGCGGTCGGCATTTCTTGAGCTATTGTATCGCCAAATAGCTGTACTTTTTGAATTCCGAATATACCCATTGACCGCAACGAAGGTTTCACTCTATTGCCAGTTTGGTGCCAAGTTCGTTGGTCAAACAGCAGTGCATCAGTAGAAGATATTTCGGGTCGACAAAGATAACTTTTGTCACTTGGCCCTCGGTCGGGATGCCAGTGTGAGCCCGAAATGAATTCAGTAACTCCGCCGTCAATACCCATGTTCTCCAAAAAAAATGCTACGTGAACACAAGATGGGTACTGGTATTGTCTCCCAGTAATACCTTCGTGCTCGCGATCCTTATGCCAAACAAATCCCACGCCGGGATCTGTTATCTTCCAATTGATTTCGAACAAGCTATATTTATATTGATGCTTCGACCCTGTCAGTAGGCCTGGAATAAGTTGATGGATGCGTGGCGCAAGAATTGGCATTAATTGCTCGTGGGCGTCGGTTGGAACTTGATAATATCCGTCTTTTTCGTGAGGTATACATTTTTGCAAGAGCTGGTACCGGACATGATCCGCACACTCTGGTGTCAATACATTTGGCAAACGGACGAAACCATTCTGACGAAAAATCAACTGATAATGTTGGATCGCCGTATCGTGGAGGCGGTTGGTATTATATAGTTCCATTGTTGAAGTTGCTCGTAGCAAGGCCCCTTTCACGACCTGTTTCGATTTTTTCGGACCTGAATAATATTCGTGTGAAAGGGGCCCCGATTAGCAAATATACTAATCTGCACAGCTACAGATCAAATTCTCCAGCTTTTACTCCTTTAATAAACGCGTCCCACTCTTTATTGGTATATATCAGGGTAGTGTTATCCGGATCTTTGGTATCGCGAACCGCAACACCGTGTTCGTTCATTGCCACGGTAACGCAAGAAGCGTCGATTTGGGCCGGACTAAAGCTTGATTTTTTAAACTCCTTATCTTTGTACATTTCAGCCTCCTGTTGTTTGGGATGAAAAATGCTCTCTTTTGCATGGGCGTATGTCAAGCGAATTAATAGACTTCAATAGCGCAACTGCAGCCCGCGTCAACGGCATCGACACGTTAGGGCATTGGCCGGAGCAAGCGGGGGCCGGTACGGGCGGCGCATGATCCAAATTTCCTTCAAGGCGCCATCACTTTCCACCCGGGTTCATCCAACATGCGGTCTGGCTCTATGCCCGGGTCACGCCGTCATTTCGTGACATCGAAGACCTGCTGGCCGTGTGCGGCATCGATGTCTCGAATGAAACGGTGCGTCGTTGATTCTTGAAGTTCGGCCGGCTGATCGCCGGCAGTCTCCGCCGCAGCCGTCCACGCGCCAGTTCGCGTTGGCATCTCGACTAGATGGTCTTCATGATACCGGGCCGAAAGCATTGTTTGTGTCTCACGATCGACGACGAGGGGGAGGTTCTGCGCTTCCTGGTCCAGCCGCGACGCTGCGCCGGCATTGACACGTTAACTGCTGCGATCGTCAGAATTCGATTTCGATCCGGGTTAAGCGGCAAGTGTCAACGCCGGACTAAAAATGCATCAATTGGCCGGAGTAAAAATGCATCACTTGTGATCGAGAGAGGGCCCCCGCGGGGGCCCTCTCTCGATTGCGGACGGTCAGTCGGAGGCGGCGTTCTGTGATCGTCCTTTAGCCTGCTTGAGGCGGAAGCTTTCGCCGTTCATCTCGAGGATATGGACGTGATGCGTCAGCCGGTCGAGGAGCGCGCCGGTGAGCCGCTCGGAGCCGAAGACGGAGGTCCATTCGTCGAAGGGCAGGTTGCTGGTGACGATGGTGGAGCCGCGCTCATAGCGCTCGCTGAAGACCTCGAACAGCAGCTCGGCGCCGGTCGAGGAGAGCGGCACGTAGCCAAGTTCGTCGATGATCAGCAGCTTGTAGGCCGCAAGCGAGCGCTTGAGCTTCTGGACCCGGCGCTCGTCGCGAGCCTCGAGCAGATCATGCACCAGGGCGGAGGCGGTGACGAACCCCACGCTCAGCCCCTTCTGGCAGGCGGCGAGGCCCAGTGCGATGGCGATGTGCGTCTTGCCCGTGCCGCTGTTGCCAAGCGCGATGACATTCTCGCGGCCCTCCACATAGGCGCAGCGCGCCAGGTCGAGAACCAGGCTCTTGTTGAGCGACGGGATGGCGGTGAACTGGAAGCTGTCCAGGCTCTTCACCGCGGGGAACCGGGCGGCCTTGATCCGCCGCTCCACGAGACGCCGCTCTCGATCGATCAGTTCGAGTTCGGCCAGCCGTTGGAGGTAGCGCGTGTGATCCACCCCCTCGGCGGCGCATTGGCGGGCGAGCTTCTCAAGTTCACGCAGGAAGGTCGGCAGCTTGAGCGCCTTCAGATGATGCGCGAGCAGGATCTGCGGGGCGTCGGCGCTCATGACGGCGCTCCCGTCAGCAGACCCATGTAGGCGCTCGCCTCCGTCGTCTTCACCTCGGCGCGCGGCAGATAGGGATAGGCGAGCAGATTGAGCCGCGGCGGCCTGCGCTCGATCCGGCAGAGTAGGAGATGCTTCACGGCGTCGAAGCCGATGACCCCGCGATCGATCGCGTCTCGTACGGCGGCGGCGACGTCGTCCAGAGAGAAGCTCTCCAGCAGACGGAGCACCTGCACATACTCCCGCTTGCCCTTCACGCCCATGCGGGCCTCCAGCAGGCGACGTAGAGCGGCGAACGCCTCAGGCAGTTCCCAGCCGACGAGCGGCGCCGCCTGGTCGAGCGCCTTCGTCTTGCGCTCCAGCAGCGCCAGATAGTGCAGCGGGTCGTAGACGAAGTCCTCGGCCTCGTAGGAACGCGGATGCCGGGCGATCACCTCGCCCGCGCAGCTGACGACGACCGTCTCCACATAGCCCCGGATCAGCACCTCGCAGTGGGCGTAGGCCGTGGGAACGGAGTAGTCCGTCCCCTTGTAGCGGACGAGCGACAGGGACGTGGCCCGTCCGGTCCGCTTGTCGCAGGCGTCGTAGTCGCCAGGCGGGCTGGGCGACAGCGCCGCTCGATCCGCCTCGAGACGCTCTGCGATCGTCTGCGTCGAGCCCCGCAGGCGTTCTCTCTGCCGGTCGCGGCATCGCGCCTCCAGCATCCGGTTGAGGGCGGCGAAGCTCTCCGCCCGCGGAACCGGCACCAGGAAGTTCCGGCGGCAGTAGCCGACCAGCCCCTCTACCTTGCCCTTATCGTTCCCGCGTCCGGGGCGACCGAAGCGATCCTCGAACAGATAATGCGAGCGCAGTTCGCTGAAGACCCGCGTGCGCTCCCGTCTACCGTCGCCCAGGATCCGGGCGACCGCGATCTTCGTGTTGTCATAGAGGATGGAGCGCGGCACGCCTTCGAAGAAGGCGAAGGCGCTCACATGCCCGTCGCAGAAGGCTTCCGTCGTCTCCGTCGGGTAGGCTTTGACGAAGCAGGCGTCGGAGTGCGGCAGGCTGATCGGTAGGCAAGTGGATCTTGCGTTCCACGCCGCCGATGCGCGCCAGCGCCTCGCCGAAGTCCGCCTGCGCATGGCCTGGCGGATGGGCGAGCGGGACGAAGACCTCCTGCTGGCGCTGCCGCGCGCCGCAGATGTAATCCTTCACGATCGTGATCCCGCCGGTGAAGCCGTACTCGTCCCGCAGCCGCTGGAAGATCCGCTTCGAGGTGTGACGCTGCTTCTTCGGGCGGCTCTTGTCCTCTTCCAGAATGGCGTCGATCACGCCGACGAACGGATCGAGCTTCGGGCGCACCGGCGGACGCTTGCGGACATAGCCCGGCGGGATCGAGAACCGCAGCATCTTGTCCACCGTCCGCGGATCGATCCCGAACCGTCGGCCCGCCTCTCGCTTGCTGATCCCCTCGATCATCACCGCGTGACGCACGCGCGCATATAAATCCACGTCCTTCATCCCCCGCCCTTCGCAAACAATCGCAAAGGGTCATCACTGATGGAGTTTTACTCCGGCGAAACCAGACAATCCGGCCGCTTCAGTGAGGGATTTTTGCTCCGGCGTTCTCACATTATCGCGGATATCCACATTTCGCTCTCGGCTGCATGCCAACCTGGTATTTGCCTGATACCCACCTCAGTCTCGAGAAAGACGCGCCTGTGCCGCGGCCAGTTCGGCGCGAAGGCTCGATTATCGCAGCCCCGAAGCTTGGCGGCCTCCATCACGCCTACATGCGGATGTGATTTTTGATAGGGACAATCCCTTGAGCTTTATGAGGGGCCTGCAACCCTGCCGATTACAAACCGTGCCCGCTAGTCACAAAACAAGAACATGCTCCACTTATGAGTGGAAGTTGTGGTAGAAGGTTCGTAAAAAGGGCAATTTTTCTGATACTAGATTTAGTTTGGATAAGGAGGGGGCGGTGCAGGCTAATCAAGAGAACGGTGCCGAAAAGATCTCCACGGACGCGATCGCCAAATTTGGGCAAGCGCGCTGGGCATTTCCATTCGATCTGCCAAGCGGACCTAACGGTACTAATCCTGGACTAGAGATTGAGTACGGCAGGGGGCAAGCCCCCGGCGAGGTCGGCGCGAACCTGATTCTAAATATTCCCGAAATTCGGCAATTCACCGGTGAGTGGACGCATTCCAATCTGGGCCCCTTAGTCGAGGGTGCCCCCGCCGTATTCAAAGCGCGAACGGCCGGCGAGGAGGCGTCAATTTTTAGAACGTCCGATGCCGAGTGGACAGTACACTACCGCGATGGGGCGGTCGAAAAGTTTCAGCGTCACGAGAACGATCTGTTTCTGCTGTCAGAGCGCATGTCTCCTGATGGCCATGTCACGCGCTACCGTTTTCGCGCGGACGGCACGCCGGAAGTGATCGAATGGTCGATCTATCACCTGGAGTTCGAGTACGAGGATCGCCCAGACCCTATCGCCGATAGCCGCGCTGGCGCGCTGATGATTCTGGCGCAAAGGTGTATTGGGTTCACGGTACGCGCCACGCCCCCGGGCGAGCTAACCTCCGTTCCAGTCCGGACCTATCGCTTTGAATACGAAACCGTGGTGGGCCGAAGTATCATCACAGCGATTTCAAGGCTGTCCGACACCGAAACGCAGGTCGCGACGGCTCTGACGTGGCGCGGCGAGACGCTGGACGAGGCGCCGGTCTTCCAAGCGACAGGGAGGGCCGTGATCGATACCGCCCGGCCGATCCAGTGGAACGGTACCGGGCGCACCGACATGTGGGCCGAGTTCGGTGGCGACGTACTGGTTTACCCCGCTCTCGGGAATAGCCGGTTCGGGGATCCGGTCATCTTGGATTCCCCACCGTCCGCCCTAGTCCAGGAGTCCAACCGGGTCGGCTTCGGGGACGTGCTTGGGCGCGGCTTTCGAGACTTGATCGTCCTGAGCGAGTCGAACCGCGGCGTCTACCGGTACGACCCGCGGAACGGTTTTGCGGACTTCGAGGATTGGTCGGCTACCGCGCCGACGGAACTCATGGACGAAGGGAGCCTTCTGACGGATCTGAACGGGGACGGCGTGTCGGATCTTTTGGTCCTGGATGCCGCCGGCGACGAGTTTCGCGCGTATTTGACGGTCGATGGCGTCTTCGGCGCCGACTTCCGGAGTCGCCCAATGGGCGACCAGTTCGTCGATCCCCGCGCGGACGACTTCGTAGTCAATATCGCCGGCACTCAATGGGTCGATCTGGTGCGGGTCCGCGACGACCGTCTGGAGGTCGCGTTCGGGACCGGGCTGCTGCAATGGTCGTCCTGGCAAACGATTCCCATCGACCTGCCGGACCAACTGACCGACCTCACGGAAGCCTCCCTCTACTTCGCCGACATGACCGGCAATGGTTCGGTGGATTTGGTGGTGGTCCATACCGGCGCGGTGAGCGTCTACTTCGGCTGCGGAGGATTGGCGTTCCGCCCGGCCTTTACCGTAACCGATCTTCGCTTCACGGCGGAGAGCCCGGTGGCAATCGACGACTTCAACGGGCTGGGCTATTCCCAAATCCTGATCTGGGACGACGATGGCGGCAGCTTCGTCTTGGATCCGTGGAATGGACTTCCGCCAGGGGAGATACTGGGCCTCGACAACCGTCTCGGCCTCGTCACCGCGTTCGAGCACGGGGTCACCACCGATGTCTCTTCCGCCTGGTCGACATCTCTGCCGACGCCGCGCCGCGTTCTGCGCCGCCGCGTGATCAAAGACTGTAACGATGGCGCGATCTGGGATCAGACGTTCGAGTATCGCGACCCCGTTCAGATGCGGGTTCCCGTGTCTCGCTTCTTCTTCAGCGAGACAGTGGTACGCGACGCCGGATCGGCCGAGGTGAAAGCGCGCCGTACGCGCTTTCAGTGGCACGCGCCGGACGACGATACGAAGACCTATCCCCTGGCGGAGGCAGCGGCCTTCGGCAGCCTTACGTCCTACGCCGTCGCGCGCGACACCGATCCCATCGATGACAACATCCTGCTTCAGGGCGGCTATGACTGGCGCGTCGCGGAGCATGGGGATGCGGTTCAGACCCGGTTGGGTCTGCATTGGCGCGAACTGCGAAATCAGGATGGTTCCCCGGCGCATCGGATGGAAACGGCCAACCTGACGTTCGATGCGTGGGGGAACGTCACCGAGGCGCGCACGACCTATGCCGTCGATGGGACGACGCGGGAGGTCTTGACGGAGCGGTCGTTCGCGACGTCGGCGGGAGATGCCTTCACCGATCGCGTCTCGGAGATTCGCCAAACAGACGAGACCGGTCGGGAGCTTAGCAAGAACCGCTACCACTACGACCAAATGCCCTTCGGACAAGTCGGGGCGAAAGGGCTTGTATCGCGGGTCGAGAGTAAGGTTCTGACCGACGCGATGGCGGCCGAGTGGCTCTCGGACCGATCGCCGGAGGGTCTGGGCTATTTCAGAGTTCCCGGCGAAGAGGGGCTCTGGCGCACCAGCAAGGATGTGGAGGTGGACGGCACCGTTAGGGTCGTACGCGACCCGTTCGGCCGCGCGTCGACCTATGAATTCGACGCGGCGAACATCCAGCTTCTGAGGGCGACGGATGCCGGAGACCACACCATCGAGTTCGAGATTGACTACCAGCACGCCCGGCCCGCCAGCATCACCGAATCGAGCACGCAACGGCGTCGTCAGGTTCACGACGACTTCGGGCGGACCGTCGAACAGTACGTAAGCCCCTTTCTCCTTCCCGTCGCGACCTTCGCTTATGACGGCGGCACGGTGCGGCAAACGCGTTTCGGCAGGGACCGTTTGAATCGCGACGCTTACCAGGTGGAGATCCACCACAACGGATCCGGCGAGGCCTTTATGACCTTGCGTATGGACGGCCAAGGCAAAGATGCCTACGCCGAGGAACACGTCTTGCGCGGTCCGCGAGGCAAGATCGTTCGGGAGTATGCGCCCTATTCCGATCGGGGCACCGCCGCATCGGCCGTTCGCGAGTACGACGAACTCGATAGGATCGTGAGCGCCACAACGCCGAACGGGATTCGGCGCCGACACATCCATGACGGTCTGACGGAACGGATCGAGGTCCTTACGCCGACGAACGACTGGCGCCAACACGCCAGTAAGACGCTGGACGTGTTCTTCGCGCCCCGAATCACCCGGTCGGGAACGGCCGAGACCGGCGGCACTGTCGAACGGATCAACGATTTTCGCGGAAGCCCTTTGACGCTGACGGATCCGTCAGGGCGAAGCCGCAGCGCAGTGTACGATCTGCTGGGCCGCAAGTGGTTCGAGGATACCCCGGATCGCGGGTCGCAGATCTTTGTTCAGGACGCGGGCGACCAGTTGCAGGAAGTGGTGCGGCGCGGCCAGACGGCCGTTCGCTACACCTATTCGGAGACCGGGCAAGTGCTGGAAAGTACGACCGGCGACACGAATGTCACAGCGACACGGGTCTTGGGCAAACCCGGGCGCCTGGGCGCGGACAAGATCCAGCGCGTCGATCATGAAGCCGGGACGAACGTCATCCTCTACGACGCCGAGGATCGCCCGGGCGTCCGGCGGTTCGAGACGCCCGCCCTGAGCGGCGCGATGGAAGTCGAGTACCGGTATCGTCCGGACGGCCAGATACGAGAGCTCAAATACATCGACGGCCAATCCGGTGTGCGCCGGGTTATCCGGTATCAATACGATCGGTACGGGCGGTTGGACTCGATTCCGGGCATTCTCAAGAAGATCGAGTATGACGACGCCGGCGCAATGGTCCGCGTGCGCTATCAGAACGACGTGGTGACCGACCTGGGCTGGCGGCCCGACAAGGTAACCCTGGCCGAATACAAGGTCGCACTGCGGGACACGGTTCTCCATAGCGAGACGTTCGGGTTCGATTATCGCGGCAGGATCGACGCGATTACGTATCACGATACCACCGCCCGGTCTTTCCGTCGCGACGACCTATCGCGGGTAATCCGGGAAGCGCGCACCCCGCCGGCCGAGCCGACGGTGGAGTTCGCTTTCAAGTACGACGATCACGGAAACATCCTGGAGTTGGAAGGCCGCACGCTGACATACGACGCCGACGGCAAGTTGACGGCCGTCGGCGCCGAGGCGGTAATCCAAGACGAGTTCGGGCGTGTGACCAAGATAGGCGACCGAACGTACGCCTACGATCTGATGAACCAATGCACATCGGTCGAGGGTCCCGGCGGCGGGGAGACATTCCGCTACGATCACACCGGCAATGCGACGCTGTCCCTGCGCGCAAACGGCGATTTGAACTGGTTCGCGCCGGATCCCACCTTGCTCGCCACGCCTCAAGGGGTATTCGGCTGCGTGGTCCTCGGCGAGTTCACGGTCGCGATTTTCCGGATCAGCGATGGCGCCGCCTCTTTCCTGCATTCCAATCACCGCGGCGATATCGCGCTGGTCACGGACGCGGCCGGCAAGGTCGTGCGACAGCGGCCCTACAGTTTGTTCGGCGAAGGCGCGACGGGGGACGGCGACAAGGGCTTCGAGGGCAAACGTTGGTCGGAGGCCGGCCAAACCTATCATTTCGGACCGCGTCTCTATGCGCCGGGTCTGGGCCGCTTCCTCTCGCCGGATCCGATGGTTCGAGACCCAGATCGGGCGATCTCCTTCAACGCGTACGCGTACAGCGCCAACGATCCGTTGTCCTTCCGGGACGAGACGGGTCTCGGTTGGAATCCCATAGGCGATTTCTTCGACTGGGTCGGCGACAATATCGTCGAGATTGTTGCGGTCGCCGTGATCATCACGCTGATCGTCGTTACCGGCGGCACCGCGGCGGTCCTGATCGGCATGGCCATCGGCGGCGTCATCGGCGGCATTGCGGCCGCGCAAAGCGGCCAGGACGTGCTGCGCGGCGTGCTGGTGGGCGCGGCGCTGGGCGGCCTCGGCGCCGTCGCGGGGGGCGCACTGGCCGGCGCGGCGGGGGTCGCCAATTCGACGACCATGTGGGGCATGATCGCAAACGGCGCCATCGTCGGGTCCGTGAACGGGGCCGCGATGGGCCTCGCATCCGGCATCGCCGCCGGCGAATCCGGCGATGTCGTTCTGGAGAAAGCCTTCGCCGGCGCTCTGGTCGGCGGCCTGACGGGCGGCCTGATGGGCGCCGCAGAGTTCGGCGTGAATTCTTACCTGAAGGCGGGGCCGTCGATGAACTCGCAACAGCTCAAGAAATCCCTGATCACGCCCAGCAATTCCAATGAACTCACCGGCGCATCGCCGGAAAAGGCGCTGCAGAAAGCGGGCGAATACGTCCTCAAACAATGGCTCAAGACCCCGCCCGCACACCGCATCGTAGGTGCGGTCGCGCCGGTCGTGTTCTCGGCGGAGGGCTACATCGTCCTAACGCAGACGGTATCCGGCGTGGGGGTACAGGATCTGGACGCGACCGTCGATGCCGCGAAAAGCCTGGTGGATGGCAGAGTGTTCGAATTTCTCAAGAAAGAATTCTAGCGGGGGACTGCGAAATGCCGACAATTGATTCATTCGAACCGACCCAGACCGCGAGCGATCTGATCCTGGAGCTTCGCCCATTCGACATGTTGGAAAACAGGCGCGGGACGACCGGCGCCGCGCCCTTACGTGCCGGACTGGAAGCCGACGATGACGGCGATGGAGACGGAAACGGCAATGGCGGTCCCGGCCCCGCCCCGACGCCGGGTCTCGACCTGCGTGTGCTGGCCGACGAAGAGAGCGACCCGGAAGACCCCATCCATCCGACTTGGGACATTCTCTTCACCGTTTTGGAAGAAAAGGCCGTCGAGCTGCAAGGCAGCACGGGGTCGTTCACCGATGTCGAACTCGTGGGGCGGCTCTCGGCATTCCTGGATACCCTGCTGACCCATCGGGAGCGCTATGTCGCCTCCTTGGCGGACGAGACCGAGGATCTGACCGCGGACGCGGCTCTCGCGGTGTTGCGGCGGAAGCTTGTCGCGCCGAATGCCGCCGTGGATTTCAGATCACTCGCGGAGGACGATCTCAGCGCGGCATTTCGGGCCATGCTCAAAGGCGCGTACGGCCGCGACGTCTCGAGGATCGACGACATCGGTCAGGGCGGAGAAGACATCGACCCTTTCCGGCTCGAGCGGATCGCGGTCTTGGACGGCATGTTCGAATGGGCCAATCGCAATTTGGCGGACTTGCTGACCCGGGTCTTTCAGTACTCGGACGCCGAAAGCCTCCTGCAGGCCCTGATCGGATCCGTGGAAAGCCTCGGCCTGGATTGGCGCTTTCAGATCATTGGCTTGTGGATGCGCAAGGTCTCCCACAAGGGCGACCGCGATTTCTTAAATCAACGCCCTGAGGACGCGCGGGCGGAGTTCGCACGCGTCGCCGTGATCGAAGAGGACGGCACCGTACTCCCCGGCCCCGAAGTCGCGGCCCTTTCCGCCTATTACGACGACCCGAAGACCAAGATCGCGAATATTCTCGCCGCGCGTCAGGACGACGACGGCGGCCTCCTGGACGACGACGGCGAGAACCGCTTCGGGTTTTCGGCTCAGGCCGTTTCGGCGATCCAGCTGATCGCGGCCCGGCTCGCGCTGGTAAACGGCGGCATCGAACCCGTCGCCCCTATCTGGCGCTTCGACTATCTGTACCAACTGTCGACCTTCTTCGCGCAGCAGGCCCAGCAGGCCGAGCAGCGCTACATCCAATTCGAGGAACGGCGCTCGAGTTCTTCGATCACGCGCCAGCAACTGATCGATGCGGTTTCCGCGGCACGCAACGAATTGAGCATCGCCGAGCAGCGGATCCGAGAACAGCAATCGGCGGTCGACGTCGCGCGCGAGCGGGTGCGCATGGCGGCCGATCGACGCGAAGGGCTGAGCGAAGAGTACTGGGAGTACATCTCCAGTTCGAGTTCGGCCATTCAGTATCAGGCGATTGCGGCCTCGCTGGGCGGCGGCTCCAGCGGCGTGTTCTCCGATATCAACCATCACATCGAGCGAATTCGTCGGACCGGCCAAACCTATGGCGAACGCGGTCTGCTGATCGGCGCGAGCACCTATCTGGCGGGCATGGAAATGCGCGATGTCGAACTGCAGCGCATGAGAAACGCCCGGAATCTCGCTGAAAACGAGGAAAATCTCGCACGCAAGCAATTGAAACAGGAGCGCACGCGGCTTGAGTCGGCCCAGCGCCTTCGCAGCGCCGTGCGCAGCCGGTACGATGAAGCGAGAGCGCTTGCCCAGCGGTATCAGGATCAAGACCTTACGCCCGAGGCCTACAATCGCCTGGCGCAGTTGATGAAGCGCGTTTCGGCGGGGTATCTGAACATGGCCTACGAGGTCTCGTATTTGGCGGAACAGGGCTTTAACTACGAATTTCGGTCCGCGCTTTCCGTGATAACCGCGCCGGACAGCACATCCTCGCCGACCGACGGATTGCTGCAATCCGAAATCCTGCGCAATCAACTCGCCTCTTTCAAACTGAGCGAAGTGTATTTGGGCGGGGAAGAGCGCAGTATCGTGACCTGGGAACTGAAACCACACGAGTTGTTTCCGGCGAGCTACTTCGACGCGATCAACAACAAGAAACCGTTCACCTTCGTGCTCGATTACAGCATTCTCGATAAGAAATTTCCCGGCCTTGTGGACGTCCGGATCGAAAATCTCCTGGTGAAGGTGACCAACGGACGCTCCATTCGATTGACGAACGGGTTCTTCGCTCAAATCCGCGGAAAGAAGCCGAACGACATTATCTCGCGGGTTCAGAACGCGACGGATTCGATCGATTCCGCCAAGAGCTCGGTCATGGAGCGGACGCAGGCGGCGCTTCAGGACCAAGACGCGCGGAAGCGCCGGCCGTTCGAGGACACCAGCCCGTTCTGCGCCTGGAGTCTGGAACTGATCGACGACCGGGAGCCGACGCGGACGATAACGACCTTGGTCTTCACGCTATCGGGGACGTTCAGCCAGGAAGTCTTCGACGACGTCATGGCAAGCCGGCAAACCGAGGAACGCGTTCTTCCCATCGCCCTCGACGATCTCGACGCGACAGCCACGGAAAGCTTGCGCGCCGGAAACACGCTGCGAGTCTCGCTGCCGTTCAGCATTCCGTCCGACGATGGCGGCGACCCCATTCAACTGTTCCCCGCGGAAGAGGGTATCTTTCCTTTACTGACCGGGGTTCAGGCCGTGGTCGGTCTGTCGGATTCGGCGGCAAGCCCGACCTCGCTTTCGGCGAAGATAACGCTGCCGTACAGCGGCGCGCAGCTCGCGCCGAGGACGTTGGAGGCGGAAGGCGGCGTGGCCTGGCCCGATGAGGATATCCCAGACGATCAGCCGGCGGTCGGCGACTACGAAATCAGCCTCGAAGGCGCGAATCTGGACAAGCTCAATGGTGCCGCGCTGTTGCTCCGCTACAAGATAACCGCCTTGCGGGACGGCTACACCAATCGATTGGTCGAACGGGCCGTGATCGGCTCAGAGGTGAAGCTCAAGTTCTCCCGCGGCCTGTTGGCCGGCACATGGAAAGTGATCTTGAACGGGGACGAACTGGGACAGGTTATCGTTTCCGGGGATTCCACACGACTGGTCTGGGTCGAACTGAGCCGCATTCCAAGCGGTTCGGATTGGGCTGATGCCGTGTTTCGCAATACCGATCTCGCGATCGACCTCTCGCTACGCATCTAACTTGGAGTTCTCGACCATGCCCGAACATGTCAACACGTCCGCCGCGGCGGGAAAAACGGCCTCCAGGGTGCGGATGGCGGGCCTCGTCTTGGCCTTGGCCGTTGTCGCGGCGTGCACGCCGAAACCGAAATACTACAAAAGCGCTGAATTCGACGGGATCGGGCCAGATTACGACAGGATCGCGGTGGACGTCTTCGTCTCCAAGCCGCCGAAATTCGGTGCGAAAACGGCACTCGATCTCTCGGCGGAGGGTCAGGCGGCCTACATCGAAGCCTTCGCGGGCAAACCCGACAGTATCGCGGCCGCCCTGGCGACGCCGATCAAGCGGGGCACGCCGCAGCCGAAAACCGATAAAAGCAGGCTCGCCCAAACGCGCCGTCTAACCTTTACCGTTGCGACCACGCGCATGCTGCCCGCCGACCGGATCGTGGAAGCGCATGTCACCGCGACCGCGCCGGCGGATTGGCGTTTCGTCGGATGGTCCGGGTTCTCCGTGGTCGAATCGGACATCAAAGCCGCGACGATCGTGGATACGGCCAACGCGCGCCTGAAGGCCGCCGCCGATCTCGACTTGACCGAGAGCATCCGCGAGCTCATTGGCCTGACCGCGGAAACGGAGGTTTCTCGGGGACGTACGCTGACCCGGGACGTCAATTTCAATGTCGTAGAGTTCCTGCCGCGCCTTACGGACAACACGGCCGAATTCATACTCAACGCCCCGTTCCCGAAGGTGAACCTCTCTGGCAGTTACACGGTGGATGTCAAAATGCAGTACACGGGGCCGGAAGGATGGGTCAAGACCACGGATATCAAACTCCGACAGAACGGTGCTGTCGGGATCGACCGGGACCGAACCGTTTTCCCCGCGAACGCGGCCGCCGGCACGTTGGACGTCCATATGCCATACGTGGTGCGACGCGTCTCGACCGGTGAGAGCGCGCTGACTCTTAAGGAAGACGACGACAGTGCGAACTATCACTATGTCGGCGGGTCGATAAGTCCCAGCGGCATTTTCGCGAAGACCGGATCCGAGATTCCGTCGGCGTCCCGGTCGCTCGAGTTGCTCGATGCGACACGCGTTTCGGTCTCGGCCCTGTTCCTGGATGGGAAGCCCCTGAAAATCTTCGTGCCCGGCGCCGACCAGAGCACCGCGTTCGCATCGTGCATCATCAGCGCCGATGGCGGGATGCTGGCCGACTTCGCTCTTTGGGTCACTGAGGATCCGGACGATCGGATCGCGGTCGCGGACGGCGGCGACCTCGTCTACGTCCTGATGATGAATGACGACAATGGGAACCCGGCCCGGGTCGATCCGACTCTCATTCGAGCCGTCAATGGCGGCACGACGATCGAGGTTCGGCGGTTCGACGCGAACCATGGTCCAGAGGAAAGACGAATCTCGACCCTGCTGCGCGACGACTGCGACCTGGATGTATGGAAACCGGAATGATCCGACGAAAATGATCTCGCGGGATAAAGCCTATGAACGAAGTATCCGAAAATTTAGCCCATAAACTGACTGAAAAGTACGGAGGTCCCCAAGAAAACCCTGATTCTGAGACGATCAGCGCGCAATCGTCCTCAAGCAGCATCGTCAAAATACGCTGGGAGGGTAACTGCCAATATGGTCAGCGTGCGGACGGAACCTGGGTGTTGATAACGTGCCTCTAGGCGGGCAAGCCGACCGACAAGGCCTTCATCGAGGCGTTCAACGGGCGGCTACGGGCCGAATGCCTGAACGCCCATTGGTTCCTGAGCCTTGCGGATACAACCGAAAAGCTGAAGGCTTAGCGAAAAGACTATTATGAGGAACGACCTCCCTTTCGCCGGCCATGGACGCTTGCCGCGCCGAGTGCAGTCCAGACCTTTCCGCAAGGGCCTATGCCGATGGCGCCTCGTCCTCGTTATCGTCGAACCCGGCCGCCTTCCACGCCGCGATCACCTCGGGGTCCTTGTTGCGTTCCGCGACCTCCTGCCGGTGTCTTTCCAACTGCCAGTCCAGGTAGTCCTCCCGGTGGGCCGGACGGCCGTTGCCGTCCGAACGGACGAACTTAACAGTGATGCCACGGTTGATGTTTTCCGGGATGTCCTCGAGCTTGTCCGGGGCGTGCTTTTCGACCATCTGGACCAGCTTGATCTTGTCGTTCATCGAGCCGTTCGGTGAATACCATCTGGGCCGTCTCACCGTCCATCAGGCGAGTGAACGATGCCGCCTTCGTCGCATCCGCGCACAGCAGGCAGTGCCGGCCCAGGAGCCAGAGGTCGCCGGGCTGGGTGATCGGGGGCGTTGTCTCGTCGAGCTCCGGCAGTCGGTCGGCATCGTCGTCGCCCCCTTGCCGTTCAGCCCGGCGATCAACGTGTCGATCTCGGCCGTGGCGAAGCCAGTGATCTCGATGTCAAAGTCGAGGTCGATCTCGGTCAGCGCCTGCAGCTCGATCGCCAGCAACTCGTCGTCCCAGCCGGCCAGTTCGGCGAGCCGGTTGTCGGCGATGACGTAGGCGCGGATCTGCGCCTCGGTCATGTCGGCGAGGCGGATGGTCGGCACCCGCTCGATGCCGAGCAGCTTCGCCGCCTCCAGCCGGCCGTGCCCGGCAATGACGCCGCCCGATCCGTCGATCAGGATCGGGTTGGTCCAGTCGAAGGTCTTGATCGACTTCGCGATCTGGCGGATCTGCTTCTTCGTGTGTGTGCGCGGATTGTGCGTGTAGGGCTTGAGGACCGAGACCGGCATGGTCTCGACTCCCAGGTCGCGGATGGCCTTCGTGATAAACGAGGCTCCCGGGACCGAATTCTGAGATGGCGAGAAAGCGCGCCCGCTGAATGAACCGCTCGCTCTTGCCTCCACCGCCCGGGACAAAGGCCATGAGCGGCAACCGTGGGAAGTTGTAGCCAGGCAGGAATCCTTCGGTCGCAAGGTAGCGATAAGACGTCGTGTTCCAGCCGCTTGGTGAACAGGCACAGGCCCGTGCCGTCCCAGAAGACGATCTTGATGAGGTTGGCCTTGCGGCCGCGGAAGACGAACAGATGACCCGAGAACGGGTCCTGCCGCAGCACCTCTTGGACCAGCAGGGCCAGTCCGTCCATCCCCTTGCGCATGTCCGTGTAGCCATACGCCAGGTGCACCTTCACGCCGGCGGGGAGCAGGGTCATGGCGAGACCTCCTCGTCGGCACCGGCCGCGTCGACGATCTCGACGTCGACGAAGGCCGGCGCCGCCGCGGCCGCCTGCTCCTCCTCCCGTTCGAAAACATAAGGGAGAAGAGATCGGAATCGCCCAGCCCGCGCCAAGTGTGCATTCCCTGTACGATTACGAATTGCCTGTTCCGCTCCATCTATTCCCTGTTTCTCTCCGCTAAATTCCCTGTTCAACACCTTAGGGAATTTCGCGCTAAGCTGCTGATAAGCGGCTGTTATTCTGCTTGGCGAGCATGTCTGGCCCCCTGAAAACGGCGCACTTCCCTGTACTTTCGCTGTTTATCAGGTGCCGCAGGCAGAGACGGGTTCGCACCAGACTCTCTGCACCGCCATTTTCCATCCAGATCGAAAGCTTTCGCCGGCCCGGCCCGACCGGGCCGCTAGGCGGTATCGGCCTCCGTCGGGCGGTCCTTGATGGCGAACCGGCTGGTCGCGCCGCCGCGCGGGTGGTTCTGGAGCACGACCCGGTGCCCTTCGCGCGCGCAGATCCGGGCGCAAAGGCTGAGCCCGACGCCGAGGCCGGATTCGCCGACGGTTGTCCCCTCCTTACGCGCGAAGTCGCCCCCCGCCCCTTCGCCGAGCACGATCTCGTGCGCGCCGGCCGCGCCGAAGCCCTTGCCCTGGTCGGTGATGCGCAGCTCGTAGGCGCCCTCCACCCCGGCGCCCTCGATCGAGAGCACCCCGCCGGGAGGCGAGAACTTGACCGCGTTCGACAGCAGGTTCCGCAGCACCATCTTGGCATGCGGATAGGAGGCGGAGAGGCTGGCCGCCTCGACCCGCCTGTGCAGGGCGAGGTTCTTGGCCACGACCTGCGCGCGATAGGGCGCGAGCGCCTCGTCGACCAGTTCCTCGACCGAGAAGGGCGTCGCCTGCGAGGCGCCGCCCGTGAACTCGTACTGCCCCCAGAGCACCAGGTCCTCGAGCAGCGTCAGCACCTCGGACGCCGACTCGGCGAGCTGCTCGGTGAGCGTCCGGACGCTATCGAGCTGGCCGCTCTTGAAGGCATGGGAGACGAGGCTCACCAGCGAGACGAGGCCGGAGAAGGGCGTGCGCACGTCGTGTGCGATGATGGAAAGAAGCGTGCTGCGGGACTCGAGCTCCGCCTGGAGTTGGCGGTTCACCATCAGCACGGTCATCAGAGAGAAACCGATCCCGGCCACGAAACTGAAGACGACGACGTCGACGAAGGCGGCACCGTGGACGATCGAGGCCTGCATGAAATCCTCGATCCCCCGATCCACGAGGAAGGTGTAGAGGCCGCGCAGGACGTGGAACAGCGCGTGCGCGGCGAAGAGCGAAAGCACGAGCCATTCCACGGCAGCGCGCGGCTCCGCCCTGGCGGCGAGGAACCGCGCGACGCAGAGCGCGGAGAGAAGGGCGAGCGCCGCGGAGATCACGATGATCCGGACCGACACGTCGGGCACCCCATAGGTGAAAACGAGGAAGAGCAACAGGGTCGCGGCGAGGATCGCGCCGCCGACCAGGTGCCCGGCACGTCGGCCGAGATGGCGTTCGATCCCCAGCAGGAAGGCGACGTGCGCGGCCACGACGGAAAGGTTGGCGACGACCACGGAAAGGAAATCCGGGATCATGTGGCGGAACGAGATCAGCAGCATGCCGACGGCCAGCATAGCGCCGCCGATCGCCCAGAAGAGGGTCCCGGAGGTGCGCGGCGCAGTGCGCCACAGCACGAACAGCGCGGCCGCCTGCAGCACGGCGGCCAGCGCTGCCATCAGCGCCATGGTGCGAATATCGAGGACGAAGGAGTCCAAATGCTGTCCCCCGTCAGGAGAGGTTGCCCATGGCGGCAACCTATAGGCCGGTGATTAATCGCAGCTTACCAGCCGGCCGAAACGTCCGGTTCGGACAAAGTACTTATGCGCCATCCGGTCCGCGAATGGAAGACGGGCCCCGCCAACCCCAGGTCGCGAATTGCACCCATGGATGGCAATTCGATCCAATTTTCATTTTAGCTTAGAAAAATGCGACGATGGACCATGTTTTATTAAAATGTCACCATGACGTCGCAGACAAAATGAAAGTGAACGCCGCGATATCGCCTCATTTATTGGAAATTAACCATCCTGAACGACCATGGATTCATCTGAATGCAGCAGGGGCGCGTCATGTCCAGTGGACGCTCGGGCATATACAGGGTTTTGCGCCATTTCCGGTATCGGCTGACCGGGCTGCTGCGGCGGGTCCGGACATTCGTCCCCTTGCGCCCCTCCGAGCTTCTCGGCGTGAGCGCGCTCTATCTGCTCTGTCTGGTGCTTCTCATCCTGGGCACGCACCGCGTCTTCGATCATCAGGCGACCGCGGAGATCCGCGACAGCGCCGACCGCTATGCGATCGCCTGGGCCGATATGCTGGGGCACGGCCTCTCCGACCCGGAAAGCGTCTTCACGCGCGCGCCCATCGCGCCGCAGGATCAGCTCTTCCTGTCGGCGGTCAAGAATGTCGACGAGATCTTCCGCTACAAGCTGTTCGACGCCGACGGCCGGCTGATCCTGACGTCGGATGCGCAAGGCAAGCTGAGCGCCCGTAGCGGCAACGCGCATGAGCGGACCGCGAGCCAGGCACTCGCGCTCCGCCGGCCGATCTCGGAGATCGAGGACGGGCGCGACAAGCCGGACCGGCCGGACGTCTATTCCGAGACCTACGTTCCCATCCTGGTCGGCGACAGGGCGTTCGGCGTGGCCGAGGTCTATCTCGACCAGACCGCGACCGCCGACGCCGTGCGCGGTCGCTTCCTGGAGCTGGGCTCGATGACGGCAGGCGCGATGGCCATCGCGCTGCTGCTGCCCTTCGCCGGCGTCCTGGTCACGCTGCGCCGTATCGCGGGGCAGCGCCGCCAATTGCTGGAGGCCCGCGAACGCGCCCGCGAAGCGGAGAAGGTTCGCAGCCAGTTCATCGCGCGCATGAGCCACGATCTGCGCACGCCGCTGAACGCGGTGATCGGCTTCTCCGAGATGATCAAGCTCGGCGACGAGTTCACCAAGGACCCCGACCGCGTGCGCGACTATGCCGGCCATATCCATGCCAGCGGCACCACCATGCTCAATCTCGTCAACGACATCCTCGACCTTTCCACGCTGGAAGCGCGGCACAAGGGGGCGGAAATCCAGCCGGTCGATCTGGCCGTGGCGCTGAAGGAGGTGCTGGTCGAGCTTCAGCACGCGGCGCGCGCGAGGAATATCGAGATCCGAACGGAGGTTCCCCTGCCGGCGCCTTCGCCGGTGGTCGACCCCGGCGCGCTGCGCCGCGTCCTGAGCAACCTCGTCTCGAACGCGATCAAGTACAATGCCGACGGCGGGACGGTCACGGTCTCCGCCCGGATGACCGAGTCCGAGGTGGCGATCCGGGTCGCCGACACCGGCCAGGGCATCGCGAACGAGAAGCTGTCCCAGATCACCCTGCCCTTCATCCAGGGCGACGACGACGCCTCGACCAGCCGCGACGGCTTCGGCCTCGGCCTCTCGATCGTTCAGGCGCTGGTGGCGGAGTGGGGCGGGCGGATGACGATCGAGAGCGAACTCGGCGCGGGCACCACGGTAGAAGTGACCGTTCCCCTGAACCAGTAGGCGGGGACGCGCGTTCCGCCCGGGCGGCTAGCGCGAATCCGAAATCGACTGCAGCAGGTCGCGCATCCGCACGGCCGACCGGTTGGCCGCCTCGATCCGCTCGCGCGCCTTGTGGTCGTTCTCCAGCCGCGCGAGCGCGAGGTGCAGGTTCGCCAGCATGCTGGCGAGAACGTTGTTCAGATCATGGACCAGTCGGTCGCGGTCGAAATCCGTCGTCTCTCCCGCCGACTGCGCGCTTTCCGTCTCTTGCATTGCCTGGCCTCTTCCCTGTCGCCCCCACCCGCTCGGAGCCGGGCATGACTGCTTGCGCCTTCGTCTAACCGGCTGGACGACGGACCGCATCCAGGAAACGCTGCTGCAGGACCGCGTCGCCCTCGATCTCGCCCTTGAAGACCTGGGTGCGCAGCCGCGGCGCGCGCTTGTTCACGCCGCGCAGCGTCATGCAGCCATGTTCGGCGTCGATGACGACGCCGAGGCCCTTCGGCTCCAGCGCCTCCTCGATACAGGTGGCGATCTCGGCCGTCATCCGCTCCTGCACCTGCAGGCGCCGGGCGAAGGCATCGACGACGCGCGCGAACTTGCTGATCCCGACGACGGCACCGGACGGCACATAGGCGATGTGCGCCGTGCCGGTGATCGGAGCCAGGTGATGTTCGCAATGGGACACGAAGTCGATGTCCGAGAGCACGATCATCCCCTGATAGCCCGAAACCTCGGTGAAGGTCCGGGCGAGCATCTCAGTCGGGTTGAGCGCGTAGCCCCCGCAATATTCCGTGAAGGCGCGGAAGACCCGTCCTGGCGTGTCGCGAAGGCCGTCGCGGTCGGGATCCTCGCCGATCGCCAGCAGCAGGTCCCTGACGGCGCGCTCGCCGAGTTCGGCGGTCGACTGCTCCGGCATCAGATCGCTCGGCGAGAGCGAGATCCGATCGCTCCGCCCCTCGGTCGCGTCAAATTCGCCGACGGTGTTCTTTTCGATCCGGTTCATACCATTCATCCTCTCGCACTGTTGCTTGCCAACACGCGGCCGGGTGCCGGCCGACACCGCCGCGGTGGCGTATCCGTTGCCTCAGTTCCCGTTGCCGGAGGCCACTTGCCCGGGCACCAAATCGGCGATCAGGCTGAAGAGTTCATTCGGCATGAAGGGTTTCGCGATCGTCGCATCCGCCCCCAGGTCGGATGCCTGCGTCAAAAGCTGGGATAGAGGCCCCCGGGCGCCGGACATCATGACGAATTTGAGGTCCGGATGCTGCCGCCGCACCTTGCGCAGGAACTCGAAGCCTTCGCAGGTCGGCATCAACAGGTCGCAGAGCACGATATCCGGTTGCCAGTCCGCCAGGATCCTCTCCGCGGCGCAGCCGTCCGGGGCGACACGCACCGCATGTCCCTCGGAGGAGAGCACCTCGTCCAAGGCATCGAGAAAGGCGCGGTCGTCGTCAACGATGCAAATATTCATGATGCCTCTGTGGGTTGTTCGTCGTTGCTGGCTTGGTGGCCGCCGTTCGCCCCGTCGTGCGTACGCAGGACGTCAGCGACCGCCCTGGCCAGTTCCTCGGGCAGGAGCGGTTTCGTGAGCACGGCGTGCGCGCCGTTCGCGATGATCTTCTCGACCTCCTCCGCCGGCACGAAACCGCTCAGCATGAGGATCGGCACGTCCGCGCGATAGGCCCGGATCTTGATCACAACCTCGTCGCCGGAGATCCGCGGCATCTTGCGATCCGTCAACACCACGTCCCAGCGCCCGGGCTCCTTCTCGAAGGCGGCCAGCGCCTCGGCCGGGTCGCTGAAAGCGACCACGGCGTAGCCGAGTTCGCTCAGGATCTCCGTGGTGACCTCGAGCAGGAGGGGGTCGTCGTCCAGCAACAGGACGGTGCCGTTCCCGGGTTCCGCCGGGTCGAAGAGCTTCTCTTCCCGGCTCGCCGTGCCTTCGGCGGGATGCGCCGGCAACAGGAAATCGAAACGCGTGCCGATGCCGAGCGCGCTCTCCACCGCAATCACGCCGCCGTGGTTCCGCACCACGCCCTGCACTGCGGCGAGGCCGAGACCCGTTCCCTGCCCCACCTCCTTGGTCGTGAAGAAGGGCTCGAAGATCCGGGGGAGGATATCCGGCTCGATGCCGGGCCCGGTGTCCAGGATCGTGAGACGCGCGTAATGGCCCGGGTCGGCTTGACCATAGACCTGTCGGCAGCCGCCCTTCAGAAGATCGGTCGGCTCCTCGAGCACCTCCGAGAGACCGCCTTCCGGTACTTCCAGCGCATCCAGGCTGACCGAGATGCGTCCGGGACGCTCCCCCAGCGCCTGGCCCGCATTGACGCAGGTGTTCATCAGGATCTGGTGGATCTGGGAGCTGTCGCCGTCGACCGTGCACTCCGTCAGACCGGTCGCGTCGATGCGGACATTCTCGGGCAGCAATTGCCGGATCGACTTGATGCTCGACTGGATCACCTCCACCAGCTCGACCGGCGTCCGGCGCGATTCCGCCAGGTGGCTGTAGGTCATGATCTGACGCACCAGGTTCCGCGCGCGATCGCCCGCCTCCATGATCTGCCGCAGCCGCCGCGCCGTCTCCGTATCGGTGCCGTCGCGATCCAGGATCAGCGCGCAATTGCCGAGGATGCTGCCGACGATGTTGTTGAAGTCGTGCGCGATCCCGCCGGCGAGCGTGCCCAGCGCCTGGGTCTTCTGCGAGGCGTGGTACATCTCGGTCAGGCGTACGCGCTCTTCCTCCATCCGGACCCGCTCGGTGATGTCGGCGTAGGTCTTGACGAACCCGCCGGAAGGAAGCGCCTTGATGAAGGCCTCGATGATGCGGCCGTCCTTGAGCGAGCGCTCCTGGCGCAAGGTGCCATCGCCGGTGCGCAGCAACTCGTGGATCGCCGCCTGCTGCGCGGCCAGCAACTCGGCCGGCTCGCCCTCCCCGAAATCGCCGCGTTCCGCCTGGAACCGCGCGATGTCGCGATAGGAGACGCCGTCGAGAATCATGCCCTCGGGGAAGTCCTGAATGCGCTCGTAGTTCGTGTTGTAGAGCACCAGCCCGCCATCCTGGTCGAAGACCGCGATGCCCTGCTGCATCACGTCGAGCGTGGTGCGCAGCAGATCGGACTTCTGCTGGATGAGCTCCTCGCGCTCCTTGATGGCGGTGATGTCGGTATGCACGCCGACGAGCCGCCCGTCGCTCGTGCGGCGCTCGCTGATCCTGAGCCACACCCCGTTGCTGAGCCGGCTCTCGAAGGTCGTGGCGTCGGTCTCGTTCCGCTTGGCGACGATGTCCGCGATGAAGTCCTCGACCTCATCCTCGGGGATCTGGATGCCGCCGTTGCGGATCGCCGCGCGCAGCGTCTCGGCGAAGGAGACGCCGACCGCCAGGCTGTCGGCCTGCATCGGATGCAGGTCGATATAGCGCTGGTTGAGCAACTCGATCCGGTCATCCCGGTCGAAGATGATGAAGCCCTCGGAAATGCTCTCGATGGCGAGCTCGAGCTCGTTGCGGGACTTGATCGCCTCCCGCGCGGCCTGATCCTTCTCGATCACCGCCTGGCGAGTCTTCACGATCTGCAACAGCAGCAGGATGAAGATCGCGATGCCGCCGACGAGCGTGAGCCCGAACAGGCTCAGGAGCTGCCAGTAGAGGCTGTCCTGCCGCGCGCGGGTGCGGTTGACCTCGTCCGTTTCGTAGAGCAGCGCGCGGCGCACGAGATCGTGGACCGGCTCGCGCAGCTCACTGATGCGCGCGTCGAGCGCCTGCAGCTCGGCCTCGGAGAGACGCGGCAGCGCGTAGACCTCGTCCTCGAGCTCCCGCAACGTGTCGAGGACGGAATTCGTGCTCTCGACCAGCCCGTCGACGGCCCTGAGCGCAGCCGTCTGCCGTCCCTCCAGGAGCGGCGGCAGCCGGCTCCAGAAGATCTCGAACTGGACGTAGACCTCTTCCTCGTTCCGGGCTGTCGGTTCGATCTGATACTGCTTCAGGGTCTCGCTGAAATGGAGCAGCTCGATTTCCGTCTGAGCCAGGAACCAGATATTGATCCGGCTCTCCTTCTCGGTGAGCTCACGTTGCTCGACAAGCCCTTGGAAAGTGAAGAAGATCCCGACCATGAAGGCGCAGAACGCGCTGACCAGTAGGCCGTAGCGGACGATGAAAGGCCACACGCCTTCCGACACGGGCGATCCTTTGCGATCGCCCGCCGGGTCGACGGTGATATCCTTCTTCGCGTCCGCCATGTCGGATTACCGGAACTCGATCCGCTTCACCTGCCAGACCCATTTGGCCTGGGTCTCCTTGTTCTGCAGCGCCGGATACTGGTCCTGGGGATAGACGACCCAGAGCGGGCCCTTGTCCCGGATGCGCAGCCGCTCGCCGTCCATCTCGTAGGCGAGGACAACCGGATAGCTGCGGAAGTCGCTGGTGGGGATTTCCACCTTGTAGTCGTTGAGCGCGATCACGACCGCCGTCGAGCCCGACGCGCCGACCCGCTCCATCAGCCGATCCATGGCGACGCCGCGGAAGTTCTTCACGCCCTCGGTCCAGGCCGTGCTGGTCTCGACCGTCGCTTCGCCGAGATCCTTCAGCATCGCCGCATCGAACGCGGCGACGTCGTTCTGGTTCGTGACTTCGATATCGCCGGCGAGGGTGAGGATCACCCGCCCCTCGGGCGCCGGCAGGGACTGGGCGGTGGCCAGACCGATACCCACGGTCAGGCCGAGCACCAGGATCACGAGCCCGGCGGTGAGCTGTCGAACGTTAGTCATTCATCCCTCCTGAGGTTGCGGGGTTCGCCTTCGCAAGCTGCGGCGAGGTCGCGCTCGGCTCGCTTTCGCGTTTCGGGTCGGGCGCGCGCATATAGATCACGAGCGCCAGCACGATCAGCGCGCCGAGCCCAGCGAAGAAGGTCGAGAAGCCCGCGGCCGACTGGCCGAAGACCTGCTGCGCGGTCTCGACGACCGCGCCGCTTCCGATCTGCAACGCCGCGGTTCCCCCCATCAGCACGGCGTTGAGCGTCGTCGTGCCGCGACCCTTCAGATGCGCGGGCACCAGCGAGACCCCGTGCGCCATGAGCACGACGCTGTAGGCACCGGCGAAGCAGGCGATGATCAGGAGCGGCAGCGTGTAGCCGAGCGAACTGTCCGCGAGCGGGCCGAGCGCCAGCAGCAGCAGCGCGAACAGCCCGCCGCCCGCCACCACGACGTTGCGGAAGCAGTTGGCGACGCGTTGAATCGGCCCGTAGGCGAGCGTGCCGGCGATGAAGGCGACCGCGAGAACCGAGAGCAGATTGCCGCGCTCGATGCCGTCGACGCCATGAACCTCGTGCAGATAGGGGCCGCCCCAAAGCCCGATGATGGTGACGATCGCGGCGTAGCTGAGACCGATCAGCGGCAGCAGGCACACGAAGCCCGGGATGCGGAACAGCTCGGCGACGCCGCGGAAGGACTGCAGCAGCGATTCCGTCGGACGCTTGGACGCCTCCTGCTGTGCTTCCGCCGGGGCATCGCGCACCACGGTGTAGAAGGCGAGCGTGATCAGCGCCGTCGCCAGCGCGAGGACGACGAAGGTGGCGCGCCACCCGATCCATTCGTTGGCCGCGGACAAGGGCGCCGTCGCCAACAGGCTGCCGACATTGGCGGAGGCGAAAAGGATCGTCATGACCCGCGTGAACCCGCCCGCGTCGTGCCAGCGCGCCAGGACGACGAGCGAGCCCACCATGCCGCCGGCGAAGCCGAAGCCGATCAGGAAACGACCGACGAGCAGCAGATCGAGCGACGTCGCCAAGGCGAAGAGCGCCGATCCGGCGACCGCGAACAGCAGCATGACACTCAGCACCCGGCGAACGCCGAAGCGGTCGAACAGCACGCCGATCGGGATTTGCAGCACGGCGAAGATCACGAAGAACAGGCCGGAAGACAGCCCGATCGCCGTCGCATCGAGACTGAGCTCCGACATCAGCTCCGGCGCGATCACGCCGTTCGACGAGCGGAAGAATTGGCTGAGAACGGCAAGCGCGATCATGACCGTCAGCATGATCGCGCGCCGATCCAGCGCGCCGAATATGGAATGCGGGCCCGAGCCCGCCGCCGGGCGAAAGCCGTTACCGGCGGCATCCGACGTCTGGTCCGCTTCGTGCCCCGCAGATCGTTTCATCGGTATTCCCCAACCCTAGATCTTTTGCTTTGGTAGAATTTGACGTCCAACAATTAAAAAACAATTAAACCGTGCAGGTAGCGCCTTTACTTGGATGCACCTATTGATTACACACAGCTTTTAGGAAATATTACTTCGCTTTGAATTATCGCATCGGTGGCACCGCGCGCCGGCGCCTATGCGGTCTCGCTCTCGACCGCCCGCGCGGCGGGCACTTTCGGCAGGGTGACGGTCACCGTCGTGCCCCGCCGGATGACGCTTTCGATCGTGAAGGTGCCGTCCATCGCCAACACCAGGTTGCGCACGATCGACAGGCCGAGCCCCCAGCCTTCGGCCGTGACGTAGGAGCGCGCGCCCCCCTTCTCGAACGGCTCCTGGACGCGGGCGATCTCCGACTCCTCCATCCCGCGGCCGGTGTCGCGGACCTGGAAGACGACGCTTTCGTCCGCCCCCGCCTTGGCGCTGAGCGTCACCTGCCCGCCGTGGGGGGTGAACTTGATGGAGTTGGAGACGAGATTCTGCAGCACCTGCCGAAGCGCGGTCTCGTCCGCGTAGCAGCGCACCGGCCACGACGGGGCGTCCAGATGGAAGTCGATGCCCGCGTCGGCGGCGATCGGCCCCAGGACCGTTTCGCATTCCTGCAGCATGGTCGCGACATCTAGGCTCTCCAGATCGAACTTGCGCCGCCCCGCCTCGATGGCCGAGAGGTCGAGCACCTCGTTCACGAGCGCGAGCAACATCTCGCCGCTGGTATGGATGTGACCGACATAGTCGCGATACCGCTTGTCGATCGGACCGAAATGCTCGTCGCGCACCACCTCCGCGAAGCCGATGATGGCGTTGAGCGGCGTGCGCAGATCGTGGCTCATCGCAGCCAGGAAGTCCGACTTCGCGCGGTTCGCCCGCTCCGCGTTCTCCTTCGTCTCGCGCAACTGCGCCTCGATCGTCCGCTGGCGCGTGATGTCCGTACCCGACCCTCGGAAGCCCTGGAAAGCGCCGTTCCGGAAGACGGGCGATCCGCTGATCGAAAGCCAGACGACGCTGCCGTCCGGTCGGGAGCGCGGATGCACGAAGTTCTTGAAGGGCCGGTGCCCGTGCAGGGCGTCGAGATGCCCCTGCCAGGCCGAGCTCTTGGGCAAGACC
>MRWG01000592.1_pt1 | contig 35764 bp, 27 predicted proteins | sample 1013341 | NCBI WGS metagenome assembly MRWG01 (sample SAMN06117577, study PRJNA244670) | biofilm metagenome | biome: Water; feature: Cathode Biofilm; material: Biofilm; isolation source: microbial consortium enriched at the cathode of a solar microbial fuel cell | place: USA: District of Columbia ... | reverse complement strand
TCTCGGCAAGCTGCTCCCCTTTCCGACCGACGCTGGCCAAGATGAATCCGCCGCTGCGGACGCAGCGCGATTGCGACGCGATTCGAGAAGGTGTCGCCGCGGGCGTGATTACGGTTCTCGGAACAGACCACGCCCCGCACACGGACGAGAGCAAGGCGATGGATTTCGAAGCCGCGTCCTTCGGGATTACCGGTCTGGAGACGGCCCTGCCGCTTTATGCGGAGGCGCTGGTCGCATCTGGGGCGATTGATTGGCCTCGCCTGATTGATCTGATGACGCGGCAGCCAGCGACGCTGTGTGGCCTGGACCAGGTTGGTCTGGGCGCCCTCGCGGTGGGCGGGCCGGCAGACGTCACGATCATCGACCCGTCGCACGAATGGGTCTTCGATGCCGCCCATACGCGGAGCAAGGGCCGAAATTCGCCTTTTGATGGTCGCGCCCTCACCGGACGCGCCGTTGCGACGATTGTTCGGGGCGATATCCGGTTCGAACTGGCCCGCAGCATGCCTGCGTCAGCGTGAAGAAGCGGCCCGAATTGGCGATTCAGGTTGCCCAAATCGGCCTGCTTTGTACACTACGGCTGCCCGGTCGGGTCCGACGGCCGGGGCGCCGGCCCTGTTTGTCCCTGGGCTGGTGAACGGTGGTTCCATCGTAAACGCGGGTGAAGCGACGTTGCTCAACCCCTCCGAAGCGCGCCCTGTGGCGACGTGAATGACGCGATGACGCTTGTGCCTGAGTGGCGGCGTGGTCGCGGCGGTCGGTCCTTCTCGTTGTCGGTGACGCTGCACATGACCAGAAAGGCTTCCATGGCCAGTTCCCTCGTAGAAGATCTGATTGAATCCGGTATTCACTTCGGGCAGCGCGCCAGCGGCTGGAACCCGAAGATGGCGCCTTACATCTACGGCAAGCGCAACGGCATTCACATCATCGACATTAAGGAGACAGTCAAAGGTCTCCTGCTGGCGAAGAAGTTCATCCAGCGCACCGTCGCGGACGGCAAAGACGTGTGCTTCGTCGGCACGAAGCGACAGGCCAAGTCCGTGCTTGAAGAGCGCGTCTCGACCGTCAAGATGCACTACGTCACGGAGCGCTGGCTCGGCGGCACGCTGACCAACTTCAGAACCATTCGCTCTCGCCTGAAGCGACTCGAAGAACTCGAGGCGATCGAGCAGAAGGACAACTTCGAAAGCTATTCGAAGAAGATGGAAAGCCGCCTTCGCCGCGAGATGGCGAAGATCAAGCGCAACCTTGAAGGCATTCGGAATATGAACAAGCTGCCGGGCGCGATGGTCGTCATCGACGTTCGCCGCGAGACCAACGCCCTTCGCGAGGCTCGCAAGCTTGGCATCCCGACCGTGTCGCTCATCGATACGGACGGCGATCCGGATATGGTCGATATTCCGATTCCCGGCAACGACGACTCCATGCGGGCCATCGATGTAGTGATGCGTGAGTTGTGCGCTGCGATCGCGGACGGCATGCAGGGGCGGCAGGCTTCAGCCGAAGGCGCCGACTCCGGCAAGTCCGACGGGTCCGAGCAGCAACCCAAGCGTCGCAGCAGCCGCTCGCAGTTCCGCGCCGAAGGCGATTCATCAGCCCCAACGGAAGCGGAAGCCGCATCAGTCGGCGCCGCTCCGGAGCAATCGCAGGGCTGACGCAACGCCGGCGGCCACGACAACCTGAATACGAACCACTCACCGAACTACGGATTACGCGGCGCCACCGCGCCGGTGTCGAAACAGGCGAAGAATGATGGAGAGAACGCAAATGGCCGAGATCAGCGCCAAGGACGTCATGGCCCTGCGCACGTCCACGGGCATGGGGATGATGGACTGCAAGAAAGCGCTGCAGGAGTCCGGCGGCGATGTCGAAGCCGCCGAAGCCTGGCTTCGCAAGAACGCCAAGGGCAAGATGGACAAGCGCACCGAGCGCCCCGCCGGCGAAGGACGCATCGCGATTTCAATCTCGGATGACGGCCGCAACGCCGCCATCGTCGAGTTGCTCGCTGAGACGGACTTCACCGCCAAGAACGAGCGCTTCGAGCAGATGACCAAGCTCGTAGGTGAATACGCCCTCAAGCAGTCCGCCGGCGCCATCGCATTGGACGACGAGATCACCAAAATGGTCGATGACGTTCGCCTGACCACGGGTGAGAACGTGCAGTACGGTCGCGGCCACAAGCTCGAAGGCGGCGGTCAGACGGCGTACGGCACGTACATCCACCACGACGGCAAGACCGGTGTGCTGGTGCAGGGCGAAGGCGATGTGAACGACGCGCTTCTCCGCGATGTCGCCATGCACATCGCCGCTGTGCAGCCGCGCCCCGTCGGCGTGACGCCGGATGACGTTCCTTCAGACATCGTCGAGAAGGAGCGCAAGGTGGCGATGGAAGAGGCGACCGCCAGCGGCAAGCCGCAGGAAATCGCTGAGAAGATTGTCGAAGGCAAGCTCCGCAAGGTGTACGAGAGCCTCGCACTGCTCGAGCAGCCGTTCGTCAAGGACGATTCCAAGAAGGTGAAAGAGCTGCTGCCCAAGGGCGCATCGATCGTCAGCTTCTTCCGCTGGCAGGTCGGCGAAGCCGCCGACTGAGTCGCGCTGATATTGATGAGTTCCACGAGCGGCGGGCCACGGCTCGCCGCTTTTTTTATTGACCGGCCGACTCTTCTTCTCGAACCCCATCGCGCTGACGAGGTGACGGGACGCGCTGACGCGTCTCTTCCGAATCCGTGATGGCGACGCCGCGGAAGTTGTATTGCGATTGCAACTCGTTGAAGTCATCCGCCATGGCGGAGGGGAGCGTGATGGCGCCGCTCTTCATTGATCGATTCGCGTCGATTCGATTCACACTGGCGTTCAGCCAATCCCGCAGCGCGCCGATTCGCATGAATGACGCGATGGTGTCGAGTGTTTCTCGAGGCGACGAAATCAGATCGGTATATCGAATTTCAAGCAGCCGATCATCGAGCATGTTGCGGAATCGGTTCACTTCGTGGAGCGACACGAGCCATTCATAGGCGCCGCGAACGTCGTGGTCCGTCAGGTGCGGGGCTTCGAAGGGGTGGTGGCCGAGTGAAGCGCCATCTCGCGCCAGCAAACGCCACTTCACGTCGTCGTCGCCCCACCATTGATTGAACTTGGGCTTGCCGGCGATTCGGTATTCATTCGTCGTCGCAAGGCGTTCGATGGACCGGGCGACATCCACGCCGTCGCGGACGATGTGGATGAAACGGCAGCTCGGCGCAATCGCATCCAGATAGCTGATGCGAAGCGAATTGATCGGTGTTTTCTCAACGAGCACGCGGGAGGGGGTCGCCGCCGCGACGCGACCGAACGCCGCGTTGAATCGCTGCGCGATCCGCGGCGTTGCATCATCGGCGCTTAGCGCGCATGCTGCCGCGCTCTGTTCATACAGATGCAGCATATCCGTGCGCGAATCGACCGCCGTCCAGAAGTGGTACGGCTCAAAGAGATAGCTGACGTTTGGATGCGCCTTCAACAGTTCGCCGAGGATCGTCGTCCCGGATCGACCACAACCGATCACGAAGACCGGAGGCGTTTGAAAGCGGAAGTGCCGAGATGACCCGGCGCGACGCTTCGACCACTGGTATCGAAGGCGAAGACGAGCCGCGCGGGCGATGGGAAGCAGCGCCTCTTTCGATGCGAAAGTCACGATCGAATCCTGGGTTCGAGCGTCTGGCGCATAGCTCCTCCACGGCTCGTGCGGCATGCACGATCAATGCAGGGAAAACCTATCGGCCGCATATTCAGCGATCGTCAAGAGCTGATGTGCAAATGATGAAAGTTGCACGATCAGGTGGGGCGCGAACCTGTATTCAAACGATGGAGTGGGCGTTCCGCATGGTTATCGAACCATGCGAGCGACGCCCGATGGCTCGTGGTGTTCACCGCGCTTGTGTTGACCACTGCGATAGCAGGTGGGCCAGGTCTCGGCCATTGACGGCGCCGGAGTCATCAAAATTCGCGGCGCCGGGTTGTCCCCACGCGCGAAGCAGTTCACTGAGATCGGCGCCATCAACTACACCCTTACGGATGAGGTCCGCGGCAATGGGTGAGTTGGTTTGATTGAGTACGACACTTGCCGCCTGCAGCGGCTCAGTTCTGGTTGCGGCGGCGCGAGGCGGCGATTGATTTGCGGGTCGCTGCTGCAAGGACCGCGATCCCTGTAAATTGCTCCGATCGGAGCTGGCCGCCGCCGCTTGATTTCCGGCCCGGTCGTGGGAGAATGGCCATTCTCGCGGGCGTAGCTCAATGGTAGAGCGTCAGCCTTCCAAGCTGAATGTTGAGGGTTCGAGTCCCTTCGCCCGCTTTGGTCCAACCCCTTGGCGCTTTCGGCGCCGCCACCTGATGACAAAGAGGCGCTGTATGAAACGAGCAACGATCGTTGGTGTTCCCGTGCTCCTGCTTGCGGCGTGCGCCGGCGCCGCGGACGGCCTGCATGACGCTGTTGAGGCGATGTACGAGGATCAGCTGGCGGGGCTGTTTGACCACTTCCATCGGAATCCGGAGTTGTCGCTCGTCGAGCATGAGACGGCCGCCCGAATGGCGATGGAGCTGCGAGACGCCGGGTTCGAGGTGACGGAAGGCGTCGGCGGGACAGGCCTCGTCGCCATCCTGCGAAATGGCCCTGGGCCGATGGTGATGATGCGGGCCGATATGGACGGCCTCCCCGTTCAGGAGAAATCCGGCCTACCCAACGCATCGACCGCGACGCAGGTGGACCCAATCACCGGCGATGTCGTGCCGGTTATGCATGCGTGCGGTCATGATGTGCATATCACGAGCCTGGTCGGCACGGCCCGGTTGATGGCGTCGCTGCAGGATGACTGGTCCGGGACGCTGATGCTGGTTGTGCAGCCCGCTGAGGAGCGTGTGCTCGGCGCCCGGGCGATGCGTGATGATCGCATTTGGGAGCGATTCGGCACGCCGGACTACGCGCTGGCATTCCATGTGTCATCAGAGAATGTCGCCGGCACGATCAATGTGTCGGAAGGCAGCCCGTACGCGGGCGCGGACACGGTGGACATCATCATTCACGGCGTCGGCGCGCACGGCGCCGCGCCGCACGCAGGCAAAGACCCGATCGTGCTTGGCAGTCAGATCGTGCTGGCGTTGCAGACGTTGGTTGCGCGCGAATTGCCGCCGCGAGATCCGGGCGTGGTGACGGTTGGCTCATTCCATTCCGGAACGAAGCACAACATCATCTCGGACCGAGCGGTCCTGCAATTGACGGTGCGTCATACGTCTGAAGAAACGCGCCAGACGCTCTTGGACGGCATCACGAGAATCGCCGTAAATATGGGGCGCGTTGCGGGCCTCCCTGAAGACAAGCTTCCCGAGGTCATCATCTCGGAAGAAAACGTCCCGCCGACGACCAACGACGCGGCTTTGGCGCGGCGACTCAAAGGCGCCTGGATCGAGGCTCTGGGCGCCGATGCGGTCGTCGATAAACCGACGAAGGGGATGGGCGCGGAGGACTTCCCGTTCTTCACGGTCGATCCGGACATTGCAAGTGTCTACTGGGCGGTCGGCGGCACACCCGCCGCGGACTTCGAACGCGCCAAGGCTGGCGGCCCGCCGGTGCCGAGCCACCACTCGCCGCTGTTCAAGATCGAGCCTGAGTCTTCGGTTCGCGTGGGTGTGGAGTCCACAGTGGTTGCGCTTCTTGAGTTGCTGGGAACGAACTGAACCGAAGGTTGGACCAAAAAAGAAGGCGCCGGGCGCGCCCCGCGAGAGCATGTGTGCTCTTGCAGGACGCGCCCGGCGCTCTTTCAAAGAGATCGCGATGAGCGATCAGCTTGCAGGATGGATCACGGCATTGAATCGAGCGACATGCCCCAGTTATTGAGCATGGTCGCGAGGTCCATACCGTTCACGACGCCATCCTCGTTCAGGTCGCCGTTCGCAACAGCCTCAGTCAAGAGTGCTTCGCACGGATCGACGGGCTCGGACATCGGGCCGCCATCGGCGCGACGAACCTGCAGCATGTAGGTGCCGCAAACGCCGTGCGGTTCGTAGGAGATGTCGTCAAGGCCGTCAAAGTCCCAGTCACCCTTGCCGGTGATGCCGATGGTGATGACGCCGTTGATGTCCGCCACCACGCACAGTTCGGAGTAGCCAACGCCGCCGGGGCCGCTGTCGTCATCGTGGAAGATGAGGTCGCAATTCTTGTCGAACCAGCCCAGCACGGTGTCAGTCGGGTTGCAGTCGTAGTCAAGACCGGACACGACCGTGATGCAATAGCCCACGAGCGGCTCAAGGCCGGTGAAGCACATGAAGTCGCGGTCCAGGCAGACCTTTTCGCGACCGGTCGTGTTGTCGATTTCGATGTGGACTTCCGCGGAGCCGATGGGCGCCGTGAAGTTCATCAGGAAGGCTTCCGCGCCGGTGACGAACTCTTCGACGCGGGTGTCCTTGCGGATCTCCATGCCGCCCGCGTCCTTGTAGTAGACGCAAACGGTGAACTCGCCGATCTGACCATGCGGCGCGTTCTGGAAGAAGCCGTTGCAGTTGCCGTCGAAGCCGTCCGGGAAGCCCGTCACGATGATGCGCAGGCTGTGGGTGCCGTCGCCATTGTCCACGAGCAGGTCGGAGTAGCCGTCGCCGTCACCATCGCCAACCCACAGGCCGGAGGCCTTGCCGTTGCCGTCGGTGCTGCCGTCATTGTTCGAGGCGATCTGGTCGCCTTCCTTGTCCACCACGCACAGCCAGGTGTCAGGCTGCGGGCCGGGCACTTCGCGCTTCTCGAGCATGCCCTGGATGTATTCGCATTCTTCCGCGACGAACGTCTGCTTGTCTTCGCAGAAGTCATTGGGCTCGTGCTCTTTGCAGCCCATGTCATCCGGCGGCTCGGCGATCAGGAACAGGTCGATGTCAACATCGTCATCCGTTCCGCCAACGCCCGGTCCAAGCTTCATGGTCAGTGACGAGCCGTTGATCGGCTGGTTCATTTCCCACAACGAAACATCGACGTTGCCGTAGTTGGTCCCGCCAACCAGGCTCATGAGCGTGCCGCCGTTGGTGAGCGTGTCGATGGTGAAGGGCCCATTGAGGCCCGCCGCCGCGTCAACGTCACCGACGCCGCCCGGAATGTTGCAGGAATAAACCTCACCATTGGTGAGCTCAACCTGGAACGATCCGCCAACAACAACGCCGTTGTCGAGTTCGATGGATCCCTGGAAATCCATCAGCACGCCGTTGAAGGCAGCCTGGTTGGTTCCATCAATCAGGATCGACGAGAAGTTGGAATTGCCGTCCATCGAAAATGTGACGGTTCCAGTGTGAGACAGACCTCCCCAGCCCGGCGCGGTGGCCGTCAAGCTGTTGATGTCCATCTGGAGCGCCTGGCCGCTTGCCATCGTCGTGGCAAGACCACACGCGCTCAATGCGAGCGCGCACGAAAAAAACTTCCTCCGCTGCATGATTTCAGCCCCTTGTGCAGGACTGGTCGTATCAGCCAAGGTCGTCCCAACACGGTCAACGCCCGATAGCTGCCGATTCGTCCTGTAACTCTGTCCTCCGAACCTGTCCCATATCATGCCCCTAAACGTCGTCCGTGCAAGCACTTTCTCGGACACAGGGGGTGTTTCGTCCGGAAACTAGAGGCCGGCGACGCACTTCCGGTTGCTCGAATGGGTCCAATATCATCGCGAGTCATTGGGATTCAAAGACTTAGAAAAACGTGGGTCGGCGGGTCAGGAATTACAAATTTTTGAGCGCGGACATTACTTTTTGAAGCGTGTCTTTGGCGTCGCCGAACACCATGAGCGTTCGGTCGCCAAAGAAGAGCTCATTCTCCACGCCGGCGTACCCGGCGCCCAGTGAGCGTTTGAGGACGAAGCACGTGCCGGCCTTGTCCACATCGATGATGGGCATGCCATAGATGGGGCTGGACTGGTCGTGCCGAGCGGACGGATTCACGACGTCATTGGCGCCGATCACCATGGCCACATCGCAGGTGTCAATCTCTGCGTTCGCCTGGTCAAGATCCAGCAACTGTTCGTACGGCACGTCGGCTTCGGCGAGGAGGACATTCATATGGCCCGGCATCCGTCCGGCCACAGGATGCACGCCGTACATGACCGTCACGCCGCGCTCCTGGAGCAAATCGGCGAGTTCACGAACAGCATGCTGGGCCTGGGCAACGGCCATGCCATAGCCGGGGACGATCAGCATGCGCTGCGCCGCGTCAAGCACGATGGCGCAGTCCTCCGCATCCGCTGACTTCACCGTCTTGCCTTCGACGGACACGCCCGCGGCGCCCGTTGAATCCGCCGTCCCAACGCCCGCAAAGAGCACGTTGGCGAGCGATCGGTTCATCGCCTTGCACATGATCGCAGTCAGGATCAGTCCCGAGGCGCCAACCAGCGCGCCGCTGACAATGAGCGCTTTGTTGTAATCCACGACAAAGCCCGCGGCCGCCGCTGCGAGGCCGGAATAGCTGTTCAATAGACTGACCATGACCGGCATGTCGGCGCCGCCGATAGGAAGCGTGAGCGTGACGCCCAATCCAAGCGCCAGCAGAATCACGAGCCCCAGCGCCCACCAGGCGCCGCCTGTTGACGCGAGTGCAATGACGCCCACGATCGCAACACCGAGCGCGCCCGCATTGATCGCCAGCAGGAACGGGATCTTCACAGGCTTGCCACTGATGGCGCCGTGCAGTTTTCCGGCAGCGACAATCGAGCCGCTGAAGGTGACGCAGCCGATCAAAGCCGAGACCCCGATCATGGAAAGGGCGTCCGGACGCATGGCGCCGGCCTCCGATGCCCCTTTCATCCATTCACCACCGACAACGAGCGCTGAAGCGAGTCCGCCAAAGCCGTTAAAGAGCGCGACCATTTGCGGCATTTGCGTCATTTGAACACGGGTCGCGAGGACGGCGCCCACGCCGCCGCCGATGACCATCGCGCCCAAGGCGAGCGGAAGGGCGCCGGGATCAGCGACGAGAAACGTCGCCAGAATGGCCACCAGCATGCCCGTTGACGCTAAGGCATTCCCGAGCCGAGCCGTCTTTGGCGAACGAAGTCGCTTCAGGCCCAGGATGAACAGGAACGCCGCGGCGAGATACGCCAGGTCGCGCACGGATTCAGCCCATGTGGATGCGTCCGCGGCAGGGGGCGCCATCGCCAACAGATTGCAAAGTGCGTGCGCCATTTACTTCCTTCGGAACATCCGCAACATCCTGTCGGTGACCATGAATCCACCGACAACGTTGATCATGGCGAAGATGATCGCCAAGAGCGCCACCAGTCTCGCCCACCAGGGAAGTCCTTCACCATCCGATGCGGATTGGATCGTCGCCAGCGCGATGGCGCCGACGATGGTGATGCCGCTGATCGCGTTGCTCCCGCTCATCAGCGGCGTGTGCAACGTCTGCGGCACCTTCTGAATAATCTCGACGCCAACGAACAGTGCGAGCGCAAAGACGAAGAAACTCACCAACAGCAACTCATTCATGAGGATGACTCCGTCGCCGCGGAGGACTCGAGATTCATGGCCGCCCGTGTCGGCTCATGGACCACTTCCCAGTCGTGCGTGATGCACATCGGGCCGATCATGTCGTCATCGAGATTGATGACCAGTGCGCCGTCAGGGGCGAGTTCTTTCAGAAGCTCGAGCGTGTTGCGCCCATACATCTGGCTTGCGTGAACGGGAAGTTGGGCGGGGAGATTGAGCGGGCCTTCAATGTGGACGCCGTTGTCGGTCACGATGGATTCACCCGGCTGCGTCAGGGCGCAATTGCCCCCTGACTCTGCAGCGATATCGATAATCACACTTCCGGCGCGCATGCGCGACACCGTCGGTTCATCAATGATTTGCGGCGCCGGGCGACCGGGGACGAGCGCAGTCGTGATGACGATGTCTGCCCCGGCGATATGGTCCGCAAGCAGGGCGCGTTGTTCCTGCTGCTGAGCTTCGGTCAGGGCTTTGGCGTAGCCGCCTTCGGTCTCCGCATCTTCTTGTGCAGACGGGAGTTCGACGAACCGGGCGCCGAGGCTCAGGACCTGTTCCTTCGCGGCGGGGCGAATGTCGAACCCTTCAACAACGGCGCCGAGCCGACGCGCGGTCGCAATCGCCTGGAGACCCGCGACGCCGGCGCCAATCACCAGCACTCGCGCGGGCGTAATCGTTCCCGCTGCGGTCATCATCATCGGCAGAAACTTTGGACACAGCCCCGCGCCCAACAGCGCGGCTTGATATCCGGCCACGGTGCTCATGGAGGACAGCGCATCAATCTTCTGAGCGCGTGTGATTCGTGGTGTCGCCTCAAACGCAAATGATGAAATCTTGTGCTCCATGCACTTTCGAATGAGATCGTGGCGCTCCGTGGATCGAAGCATGCCGATGAGCACGGATCCGGATCGCATGTGACCGATCAAGCCGGGATCAGGCGGATTCACTGTGATGACGACATCGGCGCGCGACCACAACATGTCGGCTTCAACGATCTCGGCGCCGACCACGTCATAAGCGCTGTCTGCGACATGGGCGCCGCGACCGGCGGAACGTTCGACCAGGAAGCGAAAGGGGGGATCACCATCGCCTTTGGATGCGCTGAGTTTCGCGACTGAATCCGGGAGCATCGCCACGCGAGTTTCACCCGGGCGAACTTCGAGCGGAATTCCGACCACCACCGTCATGCGAATCGCTCCACAGTGTTCGAGGTCTGGCTCGCGCTGAGGATACCGCAACTGGCCGACGAAGGCGCACCGCCGAGCATCCATAAAGGCGCCCGTCGTCCGACTATCCTGTCGGCCATGCCATCTGAAGCGCCATGCGAGTCCATTCTTGAACATGTGCAGCGGCACTGGGGGTATGACTCGCTGCGTCCGCTTCAGGAAGAGGCGATTCACGCGAATCTCAAGGGCCGCGACAGTCTTGTCGTGCTTCCGACCGGTGGCGGGAAAAGCCTGTGCTATCAGGTCCCGCCGCTCGTGCATGGCGGCGTCGATGTCGTGGTCTCACCGTTGATCTCTCTTATGAAGGATCAGGTGGACGGCCTCCTGGCCTGCGGTTACCCAGCTGTCGCGCTCCATAGCGGCATGTCCCCAGAGGAACAAGCCAAGAGCGAACGCGCGATTGAAGATGGGGATGCGCGATTGCTCTTTGCCGCGCCGGAGCGATTGCTGACGTCACGAACTCGTGCGCTCCTTCGAACGGTTCAGCCGCGCGCCATCGTGATCGATGAAGCGCACTGCATCAGTCACTGGGGGCACGACTTTCGGCCGGAGTACAGGCGACTGACCGAACTCAAGCGCATGCTGCCCGATGCGCACTGGCACGCATTCACGGCGACTGCGACTGAGCGTGTTCGCGAGGACATCCTGCAACAACTCGATCTTGATGATCCGGTCGTGCTGATTGGCGATTGCGACCGCCCGAACCTGACATACCGAATTCTCCCGCGCGTCAGTCCGAAGCCTCAACTTCTTGAGGCGATTCAACGGCATCGCGAGCAGGCGGTCATTGTGTATTGCATCAGCCGCAAATCGACGGAGTCCATCGCCGCATGGCTGACGTCGCACGGCGTTGACGCTGCGGCGTATCACGCGGGGCTGTCCGCATCGCAGCGAAAGCGTGTGCAGGATCGATTCATGCAGGAGCGGCTGCACGTCGTGGTCGCAACCGTCGCGTTCGGCATGGGGATTGATCGGAGCGATGTGCGCTGCGTGGTGCATATGGCGATGCCCAAGTCAATCGAGCACTACCAGCAGGAGTCTGGCCGCGCGGGGCGTGATGGACTGGAAGCGGAATGTGTGCTGCTGTATTCCTCCGCGGATGTCATGTCGTGGCGGCGACTCATGGATCACGCAGCGTATGACGCAGGTGAATCCGGCGCACCGGAGCATCAGGTTGAATTGCTCGAGCACATGCGTCGGTTTTGCTCTTCAATGCAGTGCCGGCATCGTTCACTCGCCGCGTATTTCGGACAGGACTTTCAGCACGACAACTGCGGCGCCTGCGACATCTGTCTGAATGAGTGCAAAGTGATCGACGATGGCGTGGTGGTGACCCAGAAAATCCTCTCGTGTGTGGCGCGGCTGCAAAGCCGATTTGGCGCCGCGCACGTGGTGGATGTGCTCCGTGGCTCCAACAAGGAAAAAGTCCGATCCATGGGGCACGATTCGTTGTCCGTGTATGGACTGCTCAACGACACACCCGCCGCGACGCTGCAGTCCTACATCGACCAGCTCTGTGATCTTGGCGCGCTCCGTCGAACCAGCGGCGATCGACCGATCCTCCAGCTCACGCGCGAGGCAGGGGAGTTCTTAAGAGGGGAGCAAGAGGTTTCGTTGCGCCGGCCGGTCGAAGTCGCCAAAACTCGGGCCCGGCGCGGCGGCGCGGATTGGGAGGGGGTCGATCGCGAACTGTTCGACCGGCTCCGGTCCATTCGACGGGAGCTCGCGGAGGAACGGGGTGTTCCGGCGTACGTCATCTTTGGCGATCAGACGCTTCGCGGTCTGGCAAAGCACAAGCCGCGGACGCTTGGAGAAATGCTTGAGGTCAAGGGCGTCGGCCAGCGGAAACTCGAGGATTTCGGGGCTCAGTTCCTCGCCGCGATCGAGGCGTGAGTGATCCAATCACTTTGGGCGGTCGAATGCGCCACTTCGCCGCTCCCACGCGGTTGACGACCCCCGGCAGGGGGATAAAGTGTGCCCCCTGTAGGCGATGTAGCTCAGCTGGCTAGAGCGAGGGATTCATAAACCCTAGGTCGGAGGTTCGAGTCCTCCCATCGCCATTCGTCGCATGACTCGGAATCATCCCGCAACGTCGTGCGTTTCCCATTGTCAGACAGGCCTTTGCGATCCTCGGGCGCTTCGCTCGCGGCGTCGATCGCTTCGCATCCATCGGCGCCGTCTCGCGTGTCTCGGCGCCGCGCGCGCTGCGCATGCGCTGCGCGTCCCTCGGTCGGATCAGTTCCGATCGGTCCTTCGGTCCCGGTCATGCGCAGCGCTTGGCGCTCATCCTCGCGCGGCTCATCGGCCAGCGCTTCGAGCGCCGCCGTCGCATCGGCGAGACGGACGTGCGAATAGGTGTTCATTGTCAGACGAGGGTCAGAATGGCGCGCCAATTCCTGCACGATCCGCACCGGCGCATTTGAGCGCGCCAGCATGGAGCAGTAGGTGTGCCGCAGGGCGTGTGTGTCGATCCGCCGCCCCTCACCGTCCACGGCGCGCAGGAAGTCGGAATGCTCCCGTTCGCGCCGCATCGCTGCATCGGTCGCCTGATTGATCCACGCAGCCCGTGCGGCGTCGAGGTCCGCACGCACCACAGGGGCCATATTCGACGGCAGCCTCGGCCAGACGGCATCATCCGGCCCTGTCGAGTCGATAACCGGTCGCAGCGTTTCGGCGAGGTCTCGGCGGATTGGTTGCTCCACGTCGCGGCGATTCTTCGCGTAGGCGCCGCGCACTCGCACCACCGGCGGGTCGGCGTTCAGTGCGAAATCGCGCCCGCGCAGGCTCGCCGCCTCGCTTACTCGGAAACCTGTTCCCAGCATCAGCCGATAGAGCGCCGCGCGATTCGGAATGCGGACGCGCTGCGTCCCCGTGCGGGTCTCGCCCTTGTACCGATAGCGCTTCGGCAGGATCACCACGTCACCGGCCTGTTCAACGTGTGCGAGCAGCGCCGACGTTTCTTCTGGAGTCAATGCTCGGCGCTGAATGCGTCGATCGTCCGTCTCTCGGACGGGTCGCAGTCCTGCCAGTGGATCGACGGCAAGGCGCCGCTCCCGCACAAGCCACGTCGTAAAGCTCTTGACGGCGCGGAGACGAGCGTTTCGCGCTCGGGGTGACAGGGGGCGATCCTCGCGTGCGCCAAGCTCGGCGAGTCGAGACGCCAGCCGTGCGGCGTCGATGTCGGAGACGCTTTTCCATTCGCACTCGGCGATCGCCCATTCGATGAATGAGACTGACCGATCGACGTGCGCCGCCGTATTCCGCTTCGCGTTCAAGTGTGTGCGAAAGTCCTCAACGTGGTCGGCGATCGGTCGATGCCGATGCTCGGCCATGCGTTCGAGCGCTGGGTCGGCCAAGCCGTCGCGGATTGCCCCCGCTTCGGTTTCGAGTTTGTTCGCCAGCGCTACCGATGCACGCCGATCGGCATATGCCACGCGCGTTCGGCGCTTTCCATTCTCATCACGCCAGGCAATCGTCCAACGTGCGGCCTTCGGAGTTCGCTTGAATGTGCTTGCCATTGTTCTACCTGCCTTTGCTCGCTCCATTATGCGAGTCGATGCGCCTCGGCGCAAGTGTGTGCGTCGTGATTGGTTCGAGTTTCGATGTGCGGATCGCGCAACGCGCGCCGCGCTACACTGTTCGCGTGCGGGTTTTTCAACTTGTCGCCCCGATGAAAAGTTGGGGGTATGGGGATCGTTCATTCGCTCCGTGCGCGGATGCGAAACCCCTCACCGCGCGCCGTGATCCGGGGTTTCGCTTCCACGCCTGTACAGCGTGAATCGTTCGGACGGGCGCCCATTGCTCGGCGCCCTTGCCGATGCGTCCCATGCGCCGCGTCCGGCCTTTACAAGGCGATCCAGCGCCGCGCGCGCCGCATCGGGATCGCCGCGATATCGGCGCGGCCCGGATGTCGAGAGATCGCGCACCGTCACCGATCCGTCGCGTTTGGTGATCCATGCCACGAGGTCATCGTCGGCGCGCTGCGCTTCGCTCGCCGCCATGTCGGCGTAGATGCGCCGCCCTTCGCGCGCCAACCACTCGGCGAGGCGCGTGCCGCTTAGCACCGCTTCGAGGTCGATCGCCCACGGGGTCGCCGTCGATCCGCCAGCGGCCCAGCGCGCGAAGTGGAGGATCAACGCGAGGCGCGCCGCTCCGCCTTCGAGTTTCGCCAGCATCGCCCGGATCGCGTCGTCAGGCTCATCGGCCTGTTCCAGCGCGAATCGGTCGTACCATCCGATCCATGCGCGCTTCGCGTCACCGCCCAGCGGGATCGCCACGGGCCGCGCCTCGCCCTCGGGGGTCGTCTCAGGTTCGAGCGCGAGCAGCGCATCCACAAGGTCGCGCATTCGCGTCATCGTCGCATCGCTCACCGTCGCTTCGGTCCATCGATTCACGCGAGCAGGGGGCGCCGCCAGCAGCAGCCGCGCCGCGAGTCCGTTTACGACGTTCGATTCGCCCAGCGCCTTTGCCAGCACCCTCGGTTGAATCGTGCCGCACAAGCTCACCGCCGCTCGGGGAATGAACGTCGGATGATCTTCGCCCTTGCGATCGACGATCAGGGATCGCGCGCCGTGCATTTCCAGCCACCCTTCCACGTCACCGCCTCGGCCCGCTTTATAAGCGCCGTGCGATCCAAACCACGCCGCGAGTTCATCCCGCGCGCAAAGCAGCCCGCGAGGATTCTCCGCGAGGCGCTTTGCCAGCCCTTCGCGTGTGATGTCGGACACGATGTAGCGCGGCGCCGGTTCGGGTTCACCGTCGCCCTCGGATCGGTCACGATTGCGCGCTTGCCACTCGCGGAGCGCTTTCGCCTGCACGTCGCGTAGCGGCGCCAGGGCCGCGTCCAATGCGGGAGACTTGCGCTCGCCGCTTCGGGCGACCACGGCGCACCAAAGCACGGCAGGCTCGCTCCACGTCGGCGCTAGGGCGATCGTGCGCGTAGTGCCGATGCACGCCGCCAGCATCGCCAGTGTCGGCAGGGCGATCATTGCCGCATCCACGCCCAGGGCCTCCGCGTATTCGGCCACGTATTCGCGCACGGGCGACGGCAATGCATCCACTGGAAACGGCTCGTATCCGTGCGCTGCCTCGGCGTCGGCGCCACTTCGCACCTTGTCAGCGCGCACCGCCGCGCGCAATTCAGCCCGCCGGTCGTCAGGATCGGGAGCAGTCATCGCCACCCCCGATTCTGGCGCTCGCAATATCGCCGCCACTTCGCCGCGCGTTTCCGCGCAACGTATTCAGCGTCCGCCCAGCGCCCATCGTTGCGCAGGCGCTGTTCCAATTCCTTCATGTCTGATGGCAGCATCCGGTCGAGGTCCAACGGCTCGCCGCCAATGTCTCGCCACCATGCGTCCGACCCTACACCGCCCGGCGCCGGTCGGGTACACTTCCATTGCCTGCATCGTCCGCCCCAGTCCGGCCCGCCAGCCGCCGGGGCGCTTATGCCGTCGCTCATCGCTGCACCGCCTTCCGGCGCTGACGTGCGATGAAATCCTCAATGTCGCCGCGTGCGAAGCGCACACTCCGTCCAATCTGGACGCGGGGCAGTTCGCCGACGGCGCCCAATTCCCAAACCTTGCGAGGCGACAAACCCAGTGCCCGCGCGGCCTCATCCGTTGTCAGCAGCAGAGGCGCATCGCCTTCTGTTTTCCATGTGTTCATCAGATGGTGTCTCCTATTCAGGTCGCCGCACAACGCGGCCCCTATTAGGAGAGGGGCAGATTTTCGCGCGAAAATGGCAATTGCCCATCGTAAATCGTGCGTGCGCAGGGATTCCAGCCCGTGCGCCGTGAATCTTTTTTGTGCGAAGCGGGGATGTCGCGCGGCGTTTTTCGCGCGCGAAAATCAGTCGTCAGGATTGACGATCCCATCGGCGCCGCCGCCTTCTAGGGGGAAGCCTCTACGGATCACCCTTTTCTTGCGCTCGCGTCGTTCCGCGATCAATACCTTCAACCGGGTGTTGCCTGTCATCGCCCCTGCGCTGGAGTACCCCGCCATGCGCGCGATTTCAGCTTGAATAATGTCATCGCGCGTTTCAAGGAGATGGGCCGCATAGTCCTCATCCGGTCCTTGCTTTCCGGTGAATCGAAGGCGCTGCACAACCGCGTTTGCGGCTATGGCGCGTTCAAGCGTCGGGTCAGTCGCCGCTGAAAACAGCGGGGCTGAATCCACGCCGCGTTCTTCACAATGCGGCGCCAGGGCCTCTGCAAATTTCATCGCTACTACCGCGTAGGTTGCTGCGAGAAAGTCCACCATCTTCTGAATGCTCTCTTGGACATCCGATTGACTAAGCCGCAAGCTGAACACGATGCGGTCATAGGCCTCACATAGCTCATAGAGGGTCGCGCGATCGCCAGCAAGCACTTTATTCAAGCCTTCGATCGCCTTTACTAGCCCGCTTCGCACGGCCTCGCGATCACTCGCTCCTGAAAAGAGTTTCGCAAGTTCCAAGCTAATCGGGATTCCGTCCCGAATCGCTTGCGAGCAGATGTCCCGCATAACTTCGTCTAAGCCGCTCGAATCGCCGCACTCGATTGCCTTCATTGCTTCGCGCGCACGCGACGCAAGTGCGGGATAGCGTCGAAGTAGAGAATCCATTTCGTCCGCGACGGGATCGTGTTCGCTCGATGAAAAGCTCGTTTGATTCAAGATGCACCTGCCTATCGGGCCGATCGGGCGCCGCCGGGGCAGGTGATTCCGGCGCACGTCCCGATCGTCTCGGCGGGAGCTACCCGCCAACCCGAAATGACCCTAACGCGCCGACGCCGCCTTGTGGGGCAATCAACACGTTTTGATCATGAGGCAGATTGCCCCGTATGAAAGCGTCTCCACTCAATTCGGAATCCGACGATGATCCTGATGATCAGCGGGAGCCAGAAAAGTGCGATCATGAGGTTCGCCCATACCAAGACTCGGAATTGTGCGTCCCCAGATTCGCCATCGAGAGCAATGAGTGCCGCGATTCCGAGAATCAGAATTGCAAACGCGAGCCAGATATCGAGCAGCAACTTTGTCGCTTCGAGCCCACTGATTCCGAGTGGAATTTCGGTTCCGAGTGCGCGCCACAATGTCGGCTTTGGCTTTGTTTTTGGCTTCGCTTGAGACACTCGCACCTTTTCGACCATGATTCCGCCCGCATTCACTTGTTCGGACGCCGCTTCAGCGCTCGCCGCCGAGACCCGGACTTCCACCGTCTCGCCGTCGGTTTTCCTCGCCCCTCGCACGATGTAATCGGTCATCACTTCGCCCCTTTGCAATTCGTCACCCATCACTCTCACCGCCTGTTTATCAAACGGTTAACAGACGGTGGCCGGGGTGTTCATCTTGGCGGATCGGGGGCGTGTTTTCACGTCGAGGCGGACCGGGCCATATCCGCCAGCGCCCGCCGCATCGCCTCGGGGATGCTCGGCCACGCCGCGATGATCGCCGCCAATTCGAGGTCATCCGTGCATGAGTTTGTCGCATTGGCGCTGCGCGCGCTCGCAGAATCGCCCTTCATGCTCTCAGAATCGCGTTTCTCTGGGGATTCATAAACCCTAGGTCGGAGGTTCGAGTCCTCCCATCGCCACTTTCTTGAGCCTGGCGGTCCAGTCCGCGTTCAGCCGGATTGATCCGCTTCAATGGCTTGGCCTTCAATTGGGTCGCTCTCTTCCGCCATTGATTTTTGCGCGATGTCAATGCGGCGTGCGATTTCGGTGGCCCAATCCTGCAGAACATCCTTAATGTCATCAAGCTCATTGAAGGTATCGATCTCAAATCGATTGCCCCACCCTCGCTGCACCATCGCCGCAAGTTGAAGCCCTGATTCGGCGTCCACGATCTCGGCTTCCATGGCGGCGCCGCCCACCCCCGCGCCGCTCAGTTTGGAAATCGGGTGAACGTTTAGCCACCAAGTGCCCTTGCGAATGTCCGTGATGGCCATGCGTATGCTCGCGACGCCAGGGCCGGGGACGTCACTCACCGACAGACCTCGTTCTTCGAGCGCGACAATCAAGTGTTCACGGAAGAAGGCGATAACATCCTGACGTTGCTCATCATTGAGTACGGGCTCTTTCTCTTGAACGCGCACTTCGACGGGTTCGACAAGGAACGTCGAGTACTCGCCGAGCTCGGGCGACACGAATCGGGCAATGTCCTTGTCGATTCGCTCCAGGTTGTCATAGGTCGATAAATACCCAGTGCGCGGCGCCGGTGAGGAGCAGCCCGTGTGCATGGCGATGGCGATCACCAGCATTGACAGAATCACTTTTGAAGTCGTGCGCACGCGTCGCTCGCCAGAGTTGCCCCGTCAGGACGGTGCGAAGTCCACGCCGCACTCGATCCGATCCGGGGGTCGAGAGAATAGGCCGATTTGGCGCGCGATGCGAGTGATGGCCTTCCGGACGCGAATTCGGACGTCGGCCGTTCAAATTCCCAGCCAGCAGAGGCCGGTCTTAGTCATTCGCGGCGTTCGCGCTGAGGGCCGGCGTCTCCGGCGCCAGCAGCCCGGTGTACCGCAGGAAGATCTCAAGGTCCTCCTCCGTCGGCTCCGCACGACGCCACGCCGCGGCGTAGAAGCCGCCGAGCGTTCGGCCGGCGTCAGTGAGTCGCCAGGAGATGAACTGCTTGCCTGCGGACTGATCCAATTCGCCGTCGCGATCCAGGATGTAGAGCGCTTCCATCTCATCGAACGAGCGCTGGATGTGGGCCATTGCGTCAAGCCAGGGGTCGTCCTCATTGATCACCAACGCGACGCCGACCTGGTCGCGAAGCATCGGGAAGTCGATGCCGTGCGTTCGCAGCACGCCGCCATCGATGTACGAATGAAAGCCGCGGCGTGTGGTGTAGCCGTTCGGGTTCTCGCCGACCCATCCGTTGTGATGTTCCGTCGTGTGCAGGGGTTGAGCCGCGTCGCCGACGAAGTGGCTCAGCATGCCCATGTGATAGATCGCGTTGGCGCGGGCCTGCTCCAGATGCGGCGCACGCTCCGGATCATTGATCTCTTCGAGCACGCGCACCGTATGGAAACTGGAACGCAGCTTGGTGTAGTGCTCCATGATCGCGTACGGAAGAAACCCGGGCCATTCGCGTGAACCGTCAACATCTCGGGCGGCGTCATACGGCGCCATCTCCTCAGGATTCATGACCTTGGCGATCGCCATCGTTCGGAGGTAGTCCTTCCTCAATCGCGGCAGCGACTCAGCCGACAAGCCGAACTGTTCCAGGAGCTCCAGATCGAGATAATGCTCCTGTTTATTTTCATGATTGAGATAGACCATTCGTGTGCCGCGCCAGCGATCGGCTTCACTCGCCTGATACGCCGCCCGCATCTGTGTGTCGGTGGACAGCGCCCACGCTGGGAGTTCATCGCTGGCGGCTTCAAATGCGAGATAGGTCACGACGGCGTGGCCATGCGAGTCCCATGCGTTCGCGAAAGTGGACATCAGCAGGCAGGCGGCGACAGCGATCGTGCGATTCATGACTATGTCTCGTATCTACAGTGAAGTCGGCGTGTTATACGGAAAACAGCCTCACCGCCGTCAAGCGATGAGACTGCCGTTCATTATCGTGCTTCAACTCGCCGTGTCAGGCAAGGTTGGTGCTGCGAATTAGCGACGGCGACGGGCGGCCGTGATGCCCGCAACGCCGAGCAGCGCGAGCGAGCCGGGCGCGGGAATTTCGGACGCGTTGATGATGAGGACGGGCTCGCCGCCATCAAAGTTGCCGATGCCCTGGTACGTCGCGGCCGTGAAACCGTCGAGCGCTTCGATCGTCATGGTGACGAGGGAGTCGCCGCCTTCGATTGAACCGAAGAGGCCGTTCACGTCATTGATGTTGTAGCTGAAGGACGCACCGTCGTTGCCGGCCATGAAGGTCCAGGCTGCGGCGTTGACGCCGCCGAGGGTGTTGGAGCCATCGATGCCGTCGGCATAGACCAGGCTGTTCAGGTCGGTGACATCATCGGCGCTGTAGAACGCGCCCGTGCCGCCGGTGGTGCTGAAGAACGTCTCGGCGTGCGTGAGCACGAGCGCGACGTCGTCAACGACCCAGTTGTTGGCGCCGTACATCATGTCGAACGCGCTGATCGCGCCGCCGATGTCGAAACGCATGGCGTAGAACTCAGAGAAGCTGTCATCGTTGCCTTGGGCGTTGGCGAAGAACGGCGAGGTGCCGGGACCGCCGATTTCGACCTGGACGCCCTGTCCGGCGCCATCGCTGATCGCGACGGAGTGTGAAGCGGCAAAGGCGCCGCTGGCGAGTGAGACGCCGGCAAACAGGCCGGCAACGGTCATCAGATTGGTGCGCATGGTGTCTCTCCTTCCAATGGGGAATTGGGGTTCGTTCAGGTAGTGCTCTTGGGGTGTCAATGTCTGATTCAGCGACGGCGACGGAAGCCGGCGATGCCGCCAAGGGCGAGCAACGCGGTGGTTCCGGGCGTCGGGACGAAGTTGTGCGTGCCGGGGGTGGTCAGCGACTGAATGAGCGGGGTCTTCAGGCTGTCATCGCCGCCGACTTCGAGGGCGTCCACGCCGCCGAGGGTCCACTCGACGATGTCGAAAACGCCGCCGTTGCCGGAGATCGCGTCCGCATTGCGGAACGCGTAGCTGTCGGTGTACTCCCAGGCTTCGCCGGTGCCGTCGATGTTGATGGCGCCGAAGATGTCAACGAGGCCCATGCCGTCGCTCAGGATGTAGCGATCGTCGCCGTTGCCGAAGAACGCCGTCGAATAAAGATCAGCGGCAAAGCCGTAGGTGCTCTCGAACACATTCTGGCCGTCGTTCTGGCTTGATGCGATCACAAATGACTGACCGGCCGAGATGGTGATGCCATTCAGGTCAACGTCGATGTCGAGGTCGGTGTTGGCATTGGACTGCACGATGATGCCGCCACCGGTGAACATGAAGTCCATGCCGCTGGTGTTCGTGATCTCGACAAACTTCGGGTTGCCGCCAGGCAGTGTGGCGTCAACGATTTCCGAAATGATGAGCTGACCGTGCGCGAAAGGCGCGGCGGCGCACATCAGGCCCGCAACGAGGGCGCAATTGGACATTCGAATCATGACGTGTCTCCTCCAGACTTTGTCTTCTCTCCATGGGCGTTTGCTGACGGCGCCGCCAGCCCCCACGCCCGGTCGGGATCATGCGAATTCGCGATTTGAGAGGTGTTACGGCATTGTCAAGCTTTGGTTAGATCGCTTGACGGCGATCCTCTGACGCGGCGAATGGCGACTGAATCCGCGATGATGCGGTCCAAATTGATTCTGCAACTCGAGTTGCAGAGCATGTTGGAGGCACGTTCACGTGCGATTTTCTGTGGTCATTCTGGTCGGGGCGTTGGTCGCGCTGCTTGTTGCGCCGCTGGCGTGGCGCGATTCGGCGCCGGCAGAGGCGGGCGACGCGTCGCGGCTTGTCGTCATCTCGCCCCACAATGAGCAGATCCGCACGGAGATTGGCGCGGGGTTCGCGCGCTGGCACGAGCGGGTGTACGGCGGCCCAGTCGTGATTGACTGGCGAACGCCGGGCGGCACCAGCGACATTCGAAAATTGCTGGAAGCGCAGTACGCCGGCGCCGTGCAGGATGGACGCATCCCGCTTGCAGGGGACGCGCCGGTCGGCGCGCTTCCGTACGATGTCATGCTCGGCGGCGGGTCGTATGAGCACAGCCGCCTGAAACGCGGCGTGTCGATCATGCTTGAGCGCGGTGAAGCGCGTGCGCCGATGTCAATGGCGGGCGACTTCGATCAAGCGCAGCTCGATGCGTGGTACGGCGAGAATCAGGTCGGCGCCGCACATCTCTACGACCCCGACCAGCATTGGTACGGCGTCATCCTGTCGAGCTTCGGCATTCTGTTCAATCACGATGTATACGCAGAACTTGGACTGACGCCGCCCCAACGGTGGAGCGACCTCAACGATTCGCGTTTGCAGGGTTGGCTTGCATTGGCTGATCCGCGGCAGTCCGGCTCTGTCGCAACCACGTACGACGCCATCCTGAACAACTACGGTTGGGACGAGGGGTGGCGCGCACTCCGATCCATGGCGGCGAACGCTCGCTACTTTGCGAGCAGCTCTCCGCTGCCGGTGCTTGATGTGAGTTCGGCAGAAGCCGCGGCTGGGTTGTGCATTGACTTCTACGGTCGGTTTCAGGCGCAGTCAGTGCTGGATGCTGATAGGGGAACGCCGCGACTTGGATTTGTTGAGCCGGCTGGCGAAACGTTGATTGACCCTGACCCGGTGTCCATCCTGCGCGGCGGGCCCAACCCGGAATTGGCGCGCACATTCGTGGAGTTCCTGCTGTCGGAAGAAGGGCAGGCTGTCTGGCAGTTCAGGTCCGTTGATGAACGCACGGCGGATGATGAGTGGGGGCCGCGGCGTTTCGAACTGCGGCGACTTCCCATTCGCCGCGTCATGTATGAAGAGCATTTCGATCAATTTGTCGATCGGGTCAATCCGTTCGCCGTTGCCTCGGACGTTGGACAAGGCCAATGGCGAAGCCTGATCGGCCCCATTCTCGGCGCGTGCGCCATCGACATGCATCACGACATGACTGAAGCGTGGCGCGCAATGCATGAAGCGATGGCGCAGGGCGCTGACTCGGCGATCGTTGCGGAGATGGATGAGTGGTTCTTCGCGATGCCGGAGCACACGTTTCCGGATGGAACGCGCGAAGTGATTACGCCGGAGAACGCCCGCCGCGTCGCTGCGGACTGGTCCGATCGTGAGCGGGCGGCGGAGCATCGGCTGGATTACATGCGGCAGTTCCGAGCGAATTACAAGCGGATTATGGAGCTTGGCGTCGTGTTTGCGACGCAGTGACGAGTTCCAGCGCCTACGCCCGGAACACCGCGCCCATTCGCTTTCCAAGTGAGAGCGACGCAACCGCGAGCGTCAGCGCGAGCAGCGCCATGCCCCAGACACCCATGGCGCACGCGACGCCGACGCCGTCACCTAATCGTTCGCTGAAACCGAGCATCGCTTTGGTAATCGGGAAGTCGCTTTCGCGCTGAGCGAGCACGAGAGAATCGCTCACCTCCAACATGGAGAAGCTGAAGACGAGCAAGCCACCCGCGAGCATATTGGCGATGACCAGCGGCGTGACGATCCGAATGATGACATTCAGACGGTTGAAGCCAAATATTCGACCGGCCTCTTCAACATCAGTCGGCACTTGTTCAAGACCCGCGCTGATGGACCGCACCATGTACGGAAGACGCCGTATGGCGTACGCGAGCGCAAGGAGCGGGAACGGGTTGGGTGACGACCCGACGATATCGATCATGCCTTCGAGTGGGTCGCCCGGGCCGAAAGGCCAGCGAAGCGACACCGCGACGTAGCCAAACGCCATTACCAGGCCGGGAACAGCGAGCGGCGTCATGGCGAGTGTGTCCAGCGCAAATCGGCCGCGAAGTCTGGTTCGAGTGGTGGTGTAGGCAATCAGGAATCCGAGAATGGACGTGATGGCCAACGCCGCAATCGAGAGCATGATGCTGTTGCGAATGGCGCCGAAGGCGAGCGGGTGGCTGAGGGCCGTATCGAAGTTGTCCAGCGTCCAGTCGCTTGGCAGCACTGTGCCGTACCAGCCGCCGGGCGCTGTCAGGCTTTGCAGGACAACACCAATGTGGGGGATGAGCGCGAGGGCCGTGACGAGAGCGAAAAGTCCGCTCGCGGCGAAGGCTCGCGCGCCGGTGAGTCGTTTGGTTTCGACGTGTGACGCCGCGCGCGTGGTCGTAGCGTCAAGCGGTCGGCCCAGCGCAAGTTTGCCGACGGCGTACACGAGAAGCGCGCAGGTCAGCAGAACGATGGTGAGCGCATAGGGGCGCGCGGCGACGTTCATTTCCTTGACGCCGGTGTAGATCTGGACCGCGGTGACCTGCGAGAAATCAAATATCAGGGGTGTGCCCAGTTCGGTGAAGGACCACACGAAGACGATGGTCCCGCCGGCGAACAGGCCGGGCCGCAGCAGGGGAAGTGTGATGGTAAAGAACCGTCGCCAACGACCGGCGCCATGAATGTCAGCGGCTTGTTCGAGCGCCGGGTCCGTATTCGCGAGGGACGCGACAGCGTTGAGGTAGATGATGGGATAGAGGTGCAGCGCCAGAGCCACGATGACGCCGAGCAGCCGCGCCGAGCCGAGCACGTCAAAGTCGGTCCCGAACAACGTATTGAACGCGCCGGCACGGCCCAGAAGCGACTTCAGCCCGATGGCGCCGACAAAGGGCGGCAGAATCAGCGGCGCGAGCACCGCGGCATTCCAGAACCGCTGAAACGGAAACACGTGGCGGGCAGAGACGATCGCCAGTGGAAGGCCGATCATCGCGCTCAGCGTGGTGGTGCCGATGGCGATGAGAAACGCGTTGATCAGACCATCGATGGCCGACGGATCGCGGAGGACGCGCAGCAGATGCCGCAGCGTCCACCCTGTGTTCGTCCCAACGTCATCGGCGAAACCTGCGCGAACTGTTAAGGCAATGGGATAGAGCAGCCCAATCGCGAGTAATCCGATGAGCGCGATCAGGATGGCGTGCCGTTGCATGTGACGCGTTGAAACGCGCATGAATTGATTCACAGCGGCTGTATAGCCTGATATTGATGCGCGCTGCTGTGGTCCGGGGAAGCTTTGCGCAACGTTCACAATCTCCGAATGAGTCGCGCAAGTACGACTCGTATAACTCTCCCCGAACTGAATCGGAGAGCGCGCCCCTTCGCGCATTCATCACCAACCAGGTCCCCTCGAAGTCAGGTGTTTCGGGCTTCCCAAACACGCGGAGCGATGCTGAACATGTCACGGAGAAGAAACTGCCTTTCGCGAGGCTTCACGCTCGTCGAACTCCTCGTCGTTATTTCGATCATTGCGCTGCTGCTTGGATTGCTGCTGCCCTCGCTGGGCGCGGCTCGAGAATCCGCTCGCGGCGTGGTGTGCATGTCGAACCTGCGACAGATCGGCAATGCGGAAGTGGCGTACCGAACCGAGAACAATGGCGATCTTCCAGGGTCGCCAGGCACGACGGGGCGAAACCTGCTGAATGATCCCAACGCCATCTCTGATTTGATCGGAGAGGACGTCATCAGTCTCGCGACACAGCCGTTCGACTGGGCTGGACCGCTTGGGTTTGACTATCTGGCGCCGGACCTGAATCGACCGAAATCTCGGGCGGAGCGATTCGGCCTCTTGAATGGCTCCGCGGGCGATGCATTGAACCCGCTCGCGCGCGGACCGCTGGCTGTCTTTTCCTGCCCGTCCAACCATCACATTTCCGTGCCGTATGACGGAGCGCCGCAACCGGGCGGCGTTGATGGTTTCCCGCCGCAATTGGCCATGAGCTATACGGCGGCGCGCGAATTCCTGTGGTGGTCAACGATTCCGGGGTCGGGTCAGCCGCCTTGGGCGCGAAGCGGTTATTGGGGAACAGAAGCGGGCACATGCGAATACCCGGGCTGGGGCACATTGACGCTCCCCGGAGGCAACTCGGCGTATCGACCTCACGAGAGTCGCATTGAGCGTCCGAGCGACAAAGTCTTCATTGCTGATGGAATGCGCTATCAGGATGCGAGCCTGACGGCGCCGGATCACGACATTTCAGCAACAGGTTCCTATGGCGGCGCATTTGCGGACTCCGGTGCGTGGGATGTTGCGTCTGGTGATGCGAACGGCTTCACGAGGGCGTACCCGCTTGGGCGCAACGCAAATGGACAGTTGATGTCGGGTCTGTCGTTCCGACACGGCGGTCGCGGTGTTGACGACAAGGGCCGCGCCGGCGCGACGCCGATGGGCCACGTGGCCTTTCGCGATGGCCACGTTGAGCAAAAGAGCATTGACGACATGCGTCGCCCGGAGCCGTGGTTGCCGAGCGGATCACAGGTCTCGCTCAGCGCGCTCTGGTCCGTGATTCGTCCTGAGTACCAGGGGCAGGCGACAGGCGGCGCGTACGCCCAGTTCGGACAAGGCCAGATCACCGTGTGGTGATGCGAGAGATTTCGGATCGAGATCGTTCAGTGACTGGATCGAAACAGATTCTCACGAGGAGATAGAGAAGATGAACTTTCGACTGATGGCAGCTGCGGGGCTTGTGGCTGCAGCGGGCATGGCGGCGCCGGCGTTGGCGCAGGACAGTATTTCGTTGAATCAAGGGCTTCCGGGCGACGCGCTGGACGCCTATGAAGCGGACAATCAGGTCGTGCGCTACGTCGTCGATCTGACGCCCTTCACGACGTCGGCGGGCACGGAGTTCGGCATCGCGCCGCTGATCAAAGCGAGCCTTGGCGATCCCGCGTTCTTCAATCACCTGATGAGCGCTCAGGCGATCAGCCGCACGATGCTTCAGAACGTGGACTTCCCGGGCGCTGAATACGCCGTGTGGGATGTCCCGGGCGCGGGTGTGAACCCGACGCAGAACTCCATGCCGAGTTTCATCACGCCGAATGGCATGAGCAACCAGTTTGCCGTGGCGTTCAACGAATTCGGTGGCGAAGCGCAGAACGTGGTTGGCGCCCTGGTCAATGTTGATCCGATGGACACGAGCCGTTTGTTCGTCAGCCGCGTGATGGCGGCAGTCAACGGCACCGCGTTTGGCGAGGAGACGGCGTCGTTCGGCGGCGTTTCAGTCGATTCCAACGGCAACACGCATTTCCGTGGGGATGAGTTCGGCCTCTCACCCGCGAATCTGCCGGCCGGCGCCGTGGCGCTGACCGGCGACAACGTCTTTCGCGTGAAGATGGCGGATCGCGCGCCGATGGTGCTGAATCTCGTTGAGGGCACAGGCGGCAACGACGCGACGGATCAGATCGTGGCCAACTCCACGCAGACGTTTACCGTGCCGAGCATCGTGGCTGAAGAATTCGCGGGTCGTCCCATCTACGTGGGCCCGAACTTTGACGCACAGTACGTCGCTGAAACGGCGCCGAATTCGACGTTCGCCACGACCGATCATCTCAATGGTCTTCCGGGCGGCGGCAACGCCAACCACCGTGGTTCAATGGCTGTCAGCGACGACACGTTCTTCGCGGACTCGGTCGCCACGGTCAGCGTTCTCACGAAGCCCAACGGTTCTGAAACCAGCTCGATCAGCGTGTGGGGCGTTGACAACAACGGCGGCATCGTGGGCTCGCCTTTCCACCTGATCTACCCGGGCGCCGGCGCTTCTGACAATATTGACGCGTTCAGCTACGTCATCCCGGTTGGCGGCGACACCGGATTCGATCACTACCACAGCCAGGCGCCCTTCCGCGGCGGCGTCAGTCAGATCGCGCTGGGCAGCGATGCGCAGGGTCGCGGCCTTGCGGGCGCAGTCGCCTACATGGTCGGCGGCAACAACGATCCGTCGAACGCGATCCCCGTCGCGCGATTCGATGTGAATTCGGGCGCGATCGAATGGGGCGTCGCCGCATGGACGGACGCGACGATCCTCGGCCAGTGGCCGGAAGGCAAGCCGATTCGCGACGCCAGCGGCAACGCCATTGGCGAACTGACGCCGCTCTTCCAGGTGACCGGCGGCTCGCCGTTCGGCCCGTCCATCTCGTCTCCGGGCATTGACTCCGCCGGCAACCTCTGGTTCGTGGCGTCGATCCAGCTCTACGAGGGCGAAGACGATGACATGCTGCCGTTCAACGGTCTTGAGCCCACGCCGCCGAATGGCGACGACATCTACACGAGCGGTTTGATTCGCGCGGTGTACGACGAAGCGAACTTCGGTTGGAACCTTGAGCTGGTGTTCCGTCTTGGCGACACGTTCATGGGCGAGAACTCCGCGACGGATTGGACCATCACGTTCCTCGGCATTGCCGACGCTGACTCCATCAGCAGCGGTTCGTTCTTCTCCCACAACGTGATGAGCATGCCGGCGAATGGTGAGGACATCAGCGACGAGCCGACGTCCGACCCGCGTCACTCAGGCGGCGTGATCGTGAACGCGTCCATCGTGTACGAGCCGTCCGTCGAAGGTGTGGTTCCCGAAGAGCGCTACAACGCGGCGTTGTTCGTCGGCCCGATCACCGGCGCTTCATGCCTTGGCGACCTCGACAACAACGGTCTTGTTGACGGCGCCGATCTTGCCAATCTCCTCGCCAACTGGGGCCCGAATGTCGGCTCCGCGGCTGACCTCAATGGCGATGGCACGGTTGATGGTGCGGACCTGGCGAACCTGCTCGCCAACTTCGGTCCGTGCATGTGAGTTTGATGATTCACACTGACGTCCTCACTGGCGCTTGTCTGGTTTGAAGGGGATTGGACAAGCACACTCCGCGACACCCACGAGGACGAAAGGGACGGGCGATCGGTCGGAGAAATCCGGCCGATTGCTCTTTACAACACTGTTCCTTGATGAGGAATCGCGCTTCAGTCGCGCGAGTTCTCATCGTTTGCCAAGGACGCACCATGAAGATGGCCACCACGTTGATGTTCTCGCGCACGCTCCACTATGGAATTGGGGGCGCGATTGCCGCCGTTCTCTCGACCGGCGCCTCCGCCCAATGGAATCCGTCGCAGGGCGACTGGGGTAAAGATGATCCGGCGCATGTTCGTGTCATGACGTGGAATGTGAAAGACGCGATCTGCACGACCAACACCAAACAGGAAGCCATCAATGCCTGGACCGGGTGCGCCGTCATCATCGCTTCGATGAAGCCGGACATTCTGATTCTTCAGGAAACCGGGGACAATGTCGGCAATGGCACAGGGTTTGGACAGGACAGCGTCAGTTCGCTCGCCGTCGCGGCGGAGCTCTTGATCCACGGCGGGAATGATCCGGTGCTTGGCGGGACCGTGGGCTCGTATGTGCAGAAGTACGATCCGAGCTTCGACCTGCCACACATCTTTGTGAGTTCGTCCTCCGACGGTTTCAATCGCAACATCATCATGAGCCGTTGGCCGTTTGCTGATCTCAATGGCGATGGACGAACGACCATGAGCGATATCCCGTTCGTCGCCGGCGTGGACTACGCCGCGGGCGGCGATGGCGGCATCCGCGGTTTTCAATTTGTCGAGATCGATCTCCCCAATGACGTGTACGCGGGCGACCTGGTGATGGGCGGCGCTCATCTGAAGGCGGGAGGGTCCGGTTCCGATGTGATTCAGCGTCGCGAAGCGGCTCAGAATGTGGCGTACTTCATCGACCACTTCTACAACGGCGCCGGCACGGGCATGCCCGATCCCGACAACGCTATTTCTGACAACCCGCCCGCGATGACCGTCCTGGGGCCGAACACGCCGGTGATCATCGGTGGCGACTGGAACGAAGACGAACTCACCAATGGCAACAAGGGGCCGGCGGAGTGGCTGACTCGTGCGCAGCTCACGGGTGGCGCCGACGGCACCGATCGTGATGGAAGCGACGCCATGTTCGATAGCGCGGTTGATCCGCTCACCGGAAGCCGCGGCACATTCGGCAACTCCAGCAAGCTCGATTACCTCGGCTGGCAGGACAGTGTCGCCAGTCTGGCGCATGCGTGGGTCTTCAACACCGCGTCGGTGAATTCGCAGACGGCGCCGCCGGAGATCCTGTCGTTTCCCGGGTTCGCAGGCTCGCTGAGTGGCGCGGCGTCGGATCACCGCCCGGTGATTGCTGATTTCGAATTGGCGACTGTTTCACCATGCCCCGCTGATCTGGATGGTGATGGCGTTGTTGACGGTGCGGACCTTGCATCATTGCTTGCCTCGTGGAATGGATCAGGATCGGCCGATTTGAACGGCGACGGTGTCGTCGATGGCGCTGATTTGGCCGCGATGCTGGCTGCCTGGGGCGATTGCGCCTGATCGTTGGAGAGTGATTGTCGTGATGTCGAGAATGCCATCCCTGAGTGATGAAACGGACGAGGCGCCCTCGGGCGCATCACGCGGTGGCGGCGCGTCTCTTTCCGAGCGTGTTCGTCATTTCTTTGCGACGCCGGCTGGCAAAGCGACGCTGGGCGCGCTGGTGCTCGGGGCCCTGGCGTTCGGCGGATATCGGTTTTTTGGCGCCGTTGGCAGCGGCGGCGCCGAGTGGCCGCGCATTCGCGTCATGGACCCGGAGACGCGCGATCTGCGGTGGCAAGAGGTCAAGCCCGGCGAACGCATGCCGTACGTCAATCCGAAGACTGGCGAGCGCACCATGTACGTCGTCGAATACTGCTTCGACAATGCGTGCGGGCCCAATGGCGGCACACCCGTTGTGCTCAACAACTATCTGAATATTGATGAGCCGACGACGTGTCCGGAGTGCAGCGCCGAAGTCAGGCCGCACAATCCGCGACCGCAGCAGTATGCCAATGCCCAGCCCGCGGATTGGTGATGGCGTTCAGGGCGAGGCGGATGAACGAGCCTGGATAATCGCGCTGAGGTTGGCGCGCATCATCGCCTCCCAGTCGTTCATGGATGTCGCGCGCAGTCGCGCGACGCGTGGGCCGGCGGCCTGAATCAACGCGTGCAACGGCTCTTCATTGACATTGTCTTCGATGATCAGAATCGTGTCGCCGCGTTGTAGATCGTCCATGGATTCGAAGAGTGCGCCGGGCGTCAATTCGACTTCATGCGACGGTTGAATGGTGCGCACGTGTTGGAGTCCGTATTCCTCAAGCACCGCATCAAAGGCGCCATGGACGGAGATGAATCGAGTCGGCGGCATGGATCGCAACATCAAATCGTACGCCGTTGATACTTCGTGAACGTCACGCCGCACGGCCGCCAGTCCGGCGCGAACTCGGGCATCGTCGGCATCGCTTCCGTGCTGGCGCCGATGGATGGTGCGGACGCTTTCGGCAATTCGGTTGAGCGCGAGTTCGACCAGATGAGGGTCGAGCCATGCATGCGCTTCGGTGCTGGAATGATCGTGACCGGCATGGTCATGATTTTCTTCATTCGCCGCATCCACCAGCGACACGGAGGGCCGATCCGTCGGGCGGCGGAGGGCGATGCGAGACATCACGGGGTCGGCGCCGCCACCGATGAAGAGCAGCAAATCGGACTCAAAAGCCGCCGCAACGCGACTTGGGGGTAATTCCAGCGAGTGGGGAGAGGCATTGGACGGCAGGGCAACCGCGATTTCGCTCCCGGCAGGAAGCATCGGCGCCACCAGCGACTGCAAAGGCGCGATTGAAACGGTGACCTGGAGCGCCATTGGCGGCTCATCGGCCGCAGGCGCGCGGTCGCAACCGCTTGCCAGTCCAAGCGCGCACGCGGCTAGCGTTCGTCCGATTGCAAGCATACGTCTTCGCACGCGGGAAGTGTGACGGGATCAGCGCTGTTCAGCCAGTCGGCCCCCACGATGCCAGAAGCGACGCGAGATCAGCTCCATCGACAACGCCATCACCGGTGATGTCGCCGGCGCAATTGCCGGGGGTCTTGCAGACGCCCCACGCGGCGAGGAGAGCCGCCAGGTCGGCGCCATCTGTCACACCGTCACTATTAAAGTCAGCGAAGCCAGCCTGCGTTTCTACGGAGAAGGTCGCGACGAAGTCGCCGCCGGGCTCACCGTCGCCGGAAATGGCTGCAGGATCATTCGCGGCGAATTCATACTCGCCATCCAGCGGAATCATGGCGGTCGCGTGCATGATGGAATCGCGAATCGTGAGCTGATAGTCGCCGGTTGTGGCGATCGGTTGGCTGGGAGTGATGGTTACGGTTTGTGATGGGCTGTCATATGTCGCAACGATCGCGACGGCGCCATCCGGACCTTCGAGTTCGACATCCGCAGGCGAGATCGCCACATCGATGTGAAAGGTCGCCTGGATCGAGTCTGATGCGCCGATGGCGCTTCCGGAAGGCGGCTGGAGTTGAACAATCTTGGGTGGGCCATCCTGGAAGGAGGTTGACTGGCTGGATTCAGCGAGGATCCACGTCTCGGGGTCGAATGTCATCCCCGTGGGCGCCGCGGCGACCGGGATCAGATGGTGCTCCAGCAGGGCGTCATTCCAGATGGCGTGAGATTCACCGCCAAGCGCTGTTTCAACGTCGAGTTCAATCGGCATGGAAAACAGGTCGTAATTGGCCGGCTGCTGCTGCGCGATCATGACCTCGATGAAGTGCGCGCCATTGACCGAGCGAGGCGTCCACGCATGCTCATACCACGGGGCGCCGACACCATAAACCCACTGATCGAAGAACCAGGCGAGGTCGTCGCCAACGACGCCTTCGACCGCCATTCGAAATTCATCGGTGATCGCACTGTCGAACTCATGAGCGGCGCGAAACGCCAGGAGGGCGTCGAAGAAATTCTCGTCGCCAACAACGCGACGCAGCATGTGCAGGATCCAGGCGCCTTTGCGATAGGAAAAACTCGTCGAGAAGATTCGAGAGGCGCTGGTTGCATCGAAGGTGTAGGTGCTGCCGTCAAAGAAAAACGGTCGCCGATCGGCCATCGCATTGTGGAGATCTTCAGTCGTGCCGCCGGTCTTGTACTCCTGCCACAGCGCTTCCGAATAAGTTGCGAAACCTTCGTTGAGCCAGATGTCGTTCCACGTGGCGCAAGTAATCATGTCGCCCCACCACTGGTGGGCGAGTTCGTGGGCGGTCAGGCTTTCGCCGAATCCGCCCTGACCGGTCATGGTTTGATGCTCCATGCCGCCGCCGAAGTTGAACTGGTAGATCCCGTATTTTTCATCGATGAACGGGTACGGCCCGAAGAGGTCGCCAAAGACGTCCAGCATGGGATCGACGATGAGCCAGCGGTCGCGATTCTCCGGCGTATCGCTTTGCGGATAGATGAAAAACTCGAGCGGCATCGCGCCGTTGTCATGCGTGTACGTTGATTCGAATCGTGTGTAATTGGTCGCGGCGAACGAATGCAGATACGTCGTCATGGGATACGACGTCGCCCAGTGCGTTTCGACGCGGCCATTGCCGAGATCGGTTTCGCTCTGGCGGAGGCCGTTTGAAGCGACGGTCATCCAACTCGGCGCGGTGATGCGGATGTCGGCGGTCGCCTTGTCCCGATTGTCGTCCTTGTTGGGCCACCAGGTGTAGGCGTACCAGGGCTCACTCAACGTGAAGATGACGGGTGTGCCGTCCTGCGATGCGAAGTTGATGGAGCCGAAGCCGAGCGAGACGGTTTCGCCGCTGTAGGCAACAAAAACCGCGAACTCTTCGCCGAGCGACATGGTCGTCGGGAGTGTGATCTCAATGGTCGAGACACTGAGGCGCGACCACACTGCTGGCGTGTTATTCACCAGCACGGTCGAGATATCGAATTGCTCGCGCAGCCGCACTTGAAATGTGGTTAATCCATCAATCAGGCTGCGCACCTTCATCTGATTCGAACCGGCGATCGTTTCCTGGTCGGGATCAATGTCGAGCTGAAGATCGTTGTGAAGCAGATCGGTCTGCAGATTCGGATCCGCGGCGCCCTCAGGGCCATTCGTTGCGAGGCCCGGCTCTGTCCAGACGCGCTGCTTTGTCAGCGCGCACATATCGGCGCCTGACTTTCCGAGTGTCGGGTCATCGGCGAAGATGAGCGATGACGGAACAAACTGGGCCATCGCGATTGCGGCGAATGCCGCCACGCGCCGCACGTGGGTTTTTATATGCATGATCTCTCGTCTCACCGGCCATTCATCGTATCGTTCGGCCCTGGTGGAAAGGCCACACAGTCGTGAAATAGGCGCGATCGGATTCGGAACCAAGGTGCGCGCCCTGTTTCAGTGAGGCGCCGTTATTATCGGCGCGTCTGCAATCCTTCGAAGGGGGACTCGTGCTCGATCTGGTCATTCGAGATGTTCGAAAGTCGTTCGGCGAGATTCGCGCCGTCGATGGACTGTCACTCGAGATCGAGCGAGGTGAAGTCTTCGGTTTTCTGGGCCCCAACGGCGCCGGTAAATCCACGACGATCGGGATGGCCGTCGGGCTGATTGATCCTGACTCAGGCGAGGTCGATCTGTGCGGGCATGGCTCGCCGACGGCCGCTGCGTCGAGACGGCATGTCGGCGTGGCGCCGCAATCGGTGGCGGTTTACGACGAGCTGACGGCGACACAGAACCTGGCGTTCTTCGGGTCGATCTATGGGATGAGCCGCGCTGAGTGCGCGAGCCGCGCATCGGAATTGTTGTCGTTTGCCGGTTTGTCCGACCGTGCGAACGATCGCGCCAAGACGTACTCGGGCGGAATGAAGCGTCGTCTGAATCTCGCGGCGGCGCTGATGCATGAGCCACAGCTCGTGTTGCTTGATGAGCCGACCGTTGGGGTCGATCCGCAATCGCGCAACGCCATCTATGACATGGTCGAGCAGATGCGCGACAGCGGCAAGACGGTGGTCTACACCACGCATTACATGGAAGAAGCGCAGCGGTTATGCGACCGCGTCGCCATCATCGACCATGGCCGCCTTCTGGCGCTTGACAGTGTGGATGGGTTAATTGCATCACATGGTGGGCAGAGCCTCGTGACGGTGCGGCGGGAGACGGGCGATGAGCGCGTGCCAAGCGATGAGCCGGCTCGTGATCTTGAAAGACTCCTCGCCAATGGCGATGTGCTTGAAGTGCGTGTGGAGCGGCCGTCGCTCGAAGCTGTGTTTCTTTCATTGACCGGACGGAGTCTGCGAGACTGATGCGCGCTGTCATATCCATGGCTGTGAAGGATCTTCGCCTTCTCTTGCTTGACAAGGGCGCGATGTTTTTTGTGTTCTTTTTTCCGCTGCTCTATGCGATCTTCTTCGGATACATCGCCGCCGGCATGGGGGGCGATGGTGATGGCGGGAGCCCGACGATTCGCATCGTGCTTGTAGATGAGGATGAATCGGCGGAGTCCGAATCATTCGCTGCAAGCCTGGAATCCGCCGAGGAATTGCGCGTGGATCGTGCGGAATCTCGCGATGCCGGCGCGGAGTTGGTGCGAGAAGGCAAACGCGCAGCGTTGGTGGTGATCCCGGAAGGGTTTGGCGAGCGCGGGCAGAGCTTCTTCATGGGCGATCCGCCGGTGGTAGAGGTCGGCACGGATCCGGCCAGAGCCGCAGAGCAAGGGATGCTTCAGGGCATTCTGCTGAAGTACGGCGCCCAGCGCATGCAGGATGCCTTCACCAACACGGATGTCATGCGCCGCAACGCCGAACAAGCGATGGCCGATCTGGAGAACAGTTCGGATATGTCGCCGCTGGTTCGAGCGGCGTTGCGCGGCTTCCTGGGGAA
>MRWG01000591.1_pt1 | contig 35780 bp, 38 predicted proteins | sample 1013341 | NCBI WGS metagenome assembly MRWG01 (sample SAMN06117577, study PRJNA244670) | biofilm metagenome | biome: Water; feature: Cathode Biofilm; material: Biofilm; isolation source: microbial consortium enriched at the cathode of a solar microbial fuel cell | place: USA: District of Columbia ... | reverse complement strand
CAGGAGGTGCTGATGCCGGTGGTGCAGCCCGCCGAGCTCTGGGAGGAAACCGGCCGGTGGTCGAAGATGGGCCCCGAGATGCTGCGGATCCAGGACCGGCATCACCACGACTTCTGCCTCGGCCCGACCCACGAGGAGGTCATCCCCGACCTGTTCCGCCGGGAGGTGCACAGCTACCGCCAGCTACCCTGCAACTTCTTCCAGATCCAGACCAAGTTCCGCGACGAGATCCGGCCCCGCTTCGGCGTCATGCGTGCCCGCGAGTTCACCATGAAGGACGGCTATTCGTTTCACGTGGACCAGGCCAGCTTCGACGAGACCTACCGCGACATGTACGACTGCTACGGTCGAATTCTCCGTCGCATGGCGCTGAACTACCGGGCTGTGGAGGCGGACACGGGCAACATCGGCGGCGCCAACAGCCACGAATTTCACGTGCTCGCCGACTCGGGCGAGGACGTCATCGCCTATGCCACCGACGGCGACTACGCCGCCAACCTGGAAAAAGCCGCCTGTGCGCCGCCGCCGCCCCGGCCCGAGCCCTCGGCCGACCTGAACCGGACCGCGACGCCGGGCGTCACCACGATCGAGGAAGTGGCGGGCCATCTCGGCGTGGCACCCGACCGCTGCCTCAAGACGCTGGTGGTACATGGCGACGACGGCCTGATCGCACTGGTCGTGCGCGGCGATGACGCGCTCAACGAGATCAAGGCAGAGAAGGTGCCCGGCGTGGCCGCGCCGCTGCGCTTCGCCTCGGACGACGACATCGCCGCCGCCACCGGCAGCCGACCGGGCTCGCTGGGGCCCGTCGGCCTCACCCTGCCCGTGTTCGTCGACCGCCACGCCATGGCCGTGGCCGACTTCGTCTGTGGCGCCAACGAGGACGGTTTCCACTACACCGGCGTCAACTGGGACCGGGACGTGACGGTTCCGGACGACCACGTGGTCGACGTCCGCACCGTGAAGCCCGGCGACCCGGCACCGGACGGCCAGGGCGAGCTGGCGTTTCTGCGCGGCATCGAGGTGGGTCACATCTTCCAGCTCGGCAGCGTCTACAGCGCCCCCATGGAGGCCACGGTGCTGAACGCCGAAGGCGCGCAGATCGCCCCGATCATGGGCTGCTACGGCATCGGCATCACCCGCATGGTGGCCGCCATCATCGAGCAGAACCATGACGAAGTCGGCATACGGTGGCCGGAACCCGTCGCACCCTATCGGGTGCATCTGCTGGCGCTCAACTATCATAAGTCCGAGGCGGTGCGCAGCGCCGCCGATGCGCTCTACCAGCGACTCACGGACCAGGGACTCGAAGTGCTGCTCGACGACAGAGACGAACGCCCCGGCGTCAAGTTCGCAGACGCGGATCTGATCGGCATTCCCCATCGCGTCACCATCGGCGAACGCGGCCTCAAGGAGGGCAACCTGGAGTACAAGCACCGGGCCACCGGCGAGACCGCAGCCGAACCGGAAGATGCGATCGTGGCGAGGCTGACGGGCGCGGCATGACGCGGCGACGGGCCATCCGTCTGGTCGCCACCCTGGTCCTGGCGGCATCCCTCGGCGCCGGCGCGCGCGCCGACTCGATGACGGTGGACCCGGCACTGATCGAAAAGCTGGCGGTGAGCCTGGCGGACACCAGCGACGCGGTGGACCGCTTCGACGCCGAAGTCTGGCTGCGCGCTTCGGAGCAGCGTCTGGCCCGCTACATGGACGACCACGACGAGCGCCTCGAACTGCTGCGCATCGTCTACCGGGAAGCCCACCGCCACGAGCTGGACGCGGACCTGGTACTCGCGGTCATGCAGGTGGAAAGCCACTTCGACCGCTTCGCGATCTCCCGGGTCGGCGCCCAGGGCCTCATGCAGGTGATGCCGTTCTGGCGCCACGAGATCGGCCGGCCCCAGGACAACCTCACCGACGTCGAAACCAACATCCGCTACGGCACGACGATCCTGGCCCACTACCTCGAGGTCTCCAACAACGATCTGGTCGATGCCCTGGCCCGCTACAACGGCAGCCGCGGCCGCCTCAAGTATCCCGAGCTGGTGGTCTCCGCCTGGCGCAGATCCTGGCGCCACAAGGCCCATTCGGATCTGCCCCAGCTTCAGGCGAGCTGTCGCAGCTACGGCCTGCGGGCCTGCATCTACCAGTAGTTCTCGCCTGCTGCTTGCGTTCGGTGGCCTGTAGGTTGTCGGTGGGGCCGGCGGCGTCGGGCGACTGGGCTTGCGGTTGCGAGCCTCGCTCGGGTCCCTCCGGGACTGCCCTCACTCCGAAAAGTTGCCCGCTACGCGGTCAATTTTCTGCGTTCGGCCTCGCTACACGGCCTCGAAACCGCAAGCCCAGCCCCCCGCCCCCGCTCGACCTCCTTCGACTGCACAGCTTTCGACGCAGCGCATTGAGAAGAGTCCAATGCGCCTGGTCGATGCCAAGGCTTGTGAAGAGAGTTGGATGCCCCTGACGTCCGTAGAGACCGGAACGCAGGAAGCCGGGTAGCCGACGGCACCGGACGCGGGGAAAACACTTTGCAGTCCCGTGTAGCGAGGCCGAGCGCAGCGGATTGACTCCGCAGGAGGCAACTCCGCGGAGTGAGGGAACCGCGGAGCGGCCGAGCGAGGGCAGCAAAGTGCTTTTCGCCGTGGCCGGTGCCGTCGGCGACACCCCATGGAATGAACTCAGCAGACCGGCTTCAGACTTCGGAGGTCATGCCGACGGCGCGCGCGAGGTCCTCGTAGGTCTGGGGACCGACGAGCACGTCTTCGAGCGTGCCGTCGGGACTGATGACCAGAGTAGAAGGCAGAACGGAAGGACGGGGCTGATCCCAATGGCCCGAGGGGTCGTCGAGGACCACGGGGAACTGAACGTCCATCTCGGTCATGAGGGTGGTCAGCGCCTCGCCCTGAATGCCGTCGAAGTTGACGCCGAGCACCGTCACGCCCGCCCCGTCCTGATGGATGCGGTTCAGCTCCGGGATCTCCTTGCGGCAGGGCGCGCACCACTCCGCCCAGTAGTTGATCAGCAGCCACTGTCCTTCGTAGTCGGACCAGTCGGCGCTGCCGCCGTCGGCCAGGCGCACCTGAGGGTCGGAGCAACCGGCTGCGCCGATCATCAAGCCGGCGAGGAGAATGTGGAGAGGGCGTTTGAAGACTGCCATGAAGATCACGCTTCGCTTACCATTCCGTGCCATGAGTCAGCCAGTCACTATCTATCACAATCCGCGCTGTTCCAAGTCCCGGGAGACCCTGGCGCTGCTCGAGGAGCGCGGCATCGAACCGAACATCGTCCGTTATCTGGACGAGCCGCCCGACGTCGACACGATTCGCGATCTGCTCGGCCGGCTCGGCCTCGACGCCCGCTCGCTGATGCGTACCAAGGAAGCGCGCTATCGCGAACTCGGCCTAGACGACGCCGACGAGGACACGCTGATCCAGGCCATGGCGGACAACCCCGTGCTGATCGAGCGGCCCATCGTCGTGACCGCCAGGGGCGCCGCCCTCGGGCGACCGCCCGAGAAAGTGCTCGACGTGCTGTGAACGCCGCGTGAGCCGACCGTACGTCCTGGTTCTCTACTACTCCCGCTCCGGCGGGACGGCCAACCTGGCCCGCCACGTCGCCCGCGGCGTGCAGTCGGCCGGGGACTTCGACGCGCGCCTGCGCACGGTGCCGCCGGTGTCCGCCGCCACCGAGAAGACGGTGCCGCCCATTCCCGAGGACGGGGCCGTCTACTGCACCAGGGAGGATCTCGCCGGCTGCAGCGCCCTGGCGCTCGGTTCGCCCACCCGTTTCGGCAACATGGCGGCGCCACTCAAGTTCTTCCTCGACGGCACCGTGGATCTGTGGCTGTCCCACCGGCTCGAAGGCAGGCCCGCGGGGGTCTTCTGCTCCACCGGGTCGCTTCACGGCGGCCAGGAAACCACGCTGCTGACGATGATGATGCCGCTGCTGCATCACGGCATGGTGCTGGTGGGACTGCCCTATCGCGAGCGGTGGCTCAACGACACCACGTCCGGCGGCACGCCGTACGGACCCAGCCACGTGTCCGGCCCCGAGGGCCGCGCCGCCCTCACCGAGGCCGAGCAGCACCTGGCCGAGGCACTGGGACGCCGCCTGGCTCACGTCGCGGGCCGGCTGGCGGATTCGCCGTGAGGGGGCCCGTACAGGGCATTCAGTTCCTGTGTCTGCTGGCCGCAGGCTCGCTGTTCGCCGTGACCGGCCTGCGTCAGTTCTTCGTCGAGCCCCTGGAAGACCCGGTGAGCAATACCGTGTGGTTCCTGCTGCAGGCGGCGCCGGTGCTGCTGGTGGTGCCCGGTATGCTGCGCAACAGCCGGCGGGGTTACTTCTACGCGATTCTCGCGGCGTCGCTGTATTTCATCCACGGCACCATGGAAGCGGCCACCGCCGACCAGCGGGCGCTGGCGCTGTGGGAAACCGGCTTCGCCGTGGCGCTCATCGCCGCTGCCAGCCTGGCGATGCGCCGGCTCGGTGGCGCTCAGTGAATCACCGGGGTGGCGTCCGATCCGTCCCCGTCGCCCTCGGTATCCTCCTCGACGCTCTGCACCGCATAGCGGCGCGTCGTGATCTCCCCGGATACCACCGCGGGCAGCTCCCGCAGGAACGCCTCCATGTGGGGCGTCTGAAAATGACGCATCAGCGCCTCCATGCTTTCCCACTCCTGAAACAGCATGAGCGTGTTCGGATCGGACAGCCCCACGTAGAACTCGTAGGACAGACACCCCGGCTCCGCCCGGGTCGCCTCGGTCATGCCCCGGGCCAGCTTGAGGGCCTGCTCACGGCATTCCGGGCGGATCGGAATGGTGCCGTGAACGATGATCACGTCGGCGCCGGCCCCACGTCGTGGGTCCGCAACGCCTCGCCGATCTCGTCGAGGATGGCCGGGTCGTCGATGGTCGACGGCGCGGCGTACGGCTTGCCGTCCGCCATCCTGCGCACGATCTGACGCAGGATCTTGCCGGAGCGCGTCTTCGGCAGACGTGCCACCACGATCGCCCGTTTGAAGTTGGCGAAGGCGCCCACCTGCTCGCGGACCATGGCGACCAGCTCGCGCTGGAGATCGGCGGGATCGACGTTGCTGCCGTCCTTGAGCACCAGCAGGCCGATCGGCACCTGGCCTTTGTCGGCGTCGGCGATGCCGATGACCGCGCACTCGGCCACCGCCGGATGGCCGGCCAGCACCTCCTCCATCTGGCCGGTCGACAGCCGGTGTCCGGCAACGTTGATGACGTCGTCCATGCGACCCATGATGTAGACGTAACCGTCCTCGTCCCGATAGCCCTCGTCGCCGGTGAAATAGAACCCGTCGTACTGTGACCAGTAGGCGTCGAGATAGCGCTGATGGTCACCCCACACGGTGGGCAGCGCGCCGGGCGGCAGCGGACCGCGCAGCACCACGGCGCCTTCACGGCCCGGACCCAGCGCGGCGCCCGCCTCGTCGAGGATGCGCAGGTCGTAGCCCGGCACCGGCAGGGTCGGCGAGCCCGGCTTGGTCTCCAGCAGCTCCACGCCCGCCATGTTGGCGCAGATCGACCAGCCGGTCTCGGTCTGCCACCAGTGATCGATGACCGGTATGCCGAGGTGCTCGCGCAGCCAGTGGTAGGTCGGCGGGTCCAGCCGCTCGCCGGCGACGAACTGATAGGCCAGCGAGGAGATGTCGTAGTTCGCCTTGAGCAGGCAGTCCGGGTCCTCCTTGCGGATGGCCCGGAAGGCCGTCGGCGCGACGAAGAAGGAACGCACCCGGTGATCCTGGATCACCCGCCAGTAGGCGCCGGCATCCGGCGTGCGCACGGGCTTGCCTTCGTACAGCACCGTCGTGCAGCCGCGGATCAGCGGTCCGTAGACGATGTAGCTGTGGCCGACCACCCAGCCGACGTCGGACGCCGCCCAGAAGACGTCGCCGGCATCGCAGTCGTAGATCGCCTGCATGCTGTAGTTGAGGGCCACGGCGTGACCGCCATGGTCGCGCAGGACGCCCTTGGGTTTCCCCGTGGTGCCCGACGTGTAGAGGATGTACAGGGGATCCGTGGCGTCCACGGCGACCCAGTCCGCCGGTGCGGCTGCGGACTCCCACGCCTGCCAGTCCAGCCAGCCCGCCGTGTCCACGGGGCACTGCTCGCGCTGCAGCATGACCACGTGCTCCGGCTTGTGGGAAGCCTGCTCGATGGCACCCGCCACCAGCGGCCGATACGGGATGACGTTGGCGAACTCGATGCCGCAGGAAGCGGTCAGCACGGCCTTCGGCATTGCGTCGTCGATCCGCGCAGCGAGCTCGCGGGCGGCGAAACCACCGAACACCACCGAGTGGATGGCACCGATGCGGGCACAGGCCAGCATGGCGATGGCGGCTTCCGGCACCATGGGCAGGTAGATGACCACCCGGTCGCCGCGGCCGATGCCCAGCGCCCGAAGCGCGCCCGCGACCTTGGCGACGCGCTCGGTGAGCGCTGCGAAGCTCCACCGCTCGATGACGCCGGTGACCGGCGAGTCGTAGATGAGGGCGACCTCGTCGCCGCGGCCCGCCTCGACGTGACGGTCGAGGGCCAGCCAGGCGGTGTTGGTCCGGCCGCCGGGAAACCAGCGCCAGCTTCCCGCGGCGTCGCGCGCCAGGATCTCCGGCGGGAACTCGACCCAGGGCAGCGCCCGGGCCTGCTCGGCCCAGAACCCCTCCGGGTCGTTCAGCGAACGGCGGTATTCCTCGGCGTAGCTCATCGGCGCTTCCTGCCTTGCGCGCCGGCCTTCCCGGTCCGGGCATTGCCCCGTGCCGCCAGCAGCCGCTGCAGCCGCGCCGGCGTGGGCTGGGCCGCCAGCAGCGACTGATAGGCTTTGGAACGCCTGCTGATCTGCTTGTGGGTGGCGTAGAAATCCACGGCTCGCCGCCAGGCCTCGGCGATGCCGAAACGGTTGATCGACACGGTGGTGTTGACGATGCGGTTTTCCTTGAGAGACATCACGCCGATCTGGAACACCGGCGTGCGATTGCCGCTCTTCTCGGCCTTCAGCCGGCACAGAATGCCCCGCACCTGGCCATCGGCGTCGATGTGCACTTCCTTGGCGCGCCGGTTCTGCAGCGTCTGCTGGCGCCTGGCCAGCTCGTCGTCCCGGGCCTCGGCAGCCGCTTTCACGCGTGCGCGTTTCTCACCGCGCAGACGCTTGCCGTTCTCCTTGAGGGAAAAGTACTCCTGGTAGGTCCTGCCCTGAATCTGGCGGCGTACCCGGTAGCCGAAGAACCTCGGCGTATCGAGAAGCTCAACGCTCATCCCTTCCTCCCTGCGTGTACCGGCGCAGGGCGCGGCGCGCCCTGCCTGCTGTCTCCCCCCGAAGACGGTGCCCTGGCGCGTTCGGCTGTCTCCTGCTCGCGCCCGTCAGTGCCGCGCCCGCGGGCAGCCGGGCGCGGCGTCGCTGGTCAGATCACCTGGCTCGACTTGAGCGCCGCGATCTCGTCCGCGGTGAAGCCGCAATCGCCCAGCACGGCCTCCGAATCCTGTCCGGGCATCGGTGAGGCATGGGAGACTTCTGCCACGGTCCGCGAGAAGCGCGGCGAAGGCGCCGGCTGGACGACCCCGTCCAGCTCGATGAACGAGCCCCGGGCCTTGTTGTGCGGATGGTCCGGCGCCTCGAAGATCGACAGCACCGGGGCGAAGCAGACGTCGGTGCCTTCCATGATCTCGCACCACTCGTCGCGGGTCTTGGTCTTGAAGACTTCGACGAGTTCCTGCTTCAGCGCCGGCCACTGGGCCTGATCCATCTGGGGCTTGAAGCGCTCCGGATCCAGCCCGGCCTTCTCCACCAGCAGCGCATAGAACTGGGGCTCGATGGAGCCGATGCAGACGTACTGGCCGTCACGGGTCTCGTAGGTGTCGTAGAAGTGCGCGCCGCCGTCGAGCATGTTGGTGCCGCGCTGATCCTTGAACATACCAGCCGCGCCCATGGTGAAGAACATGGACATCAGGGTGGCGGCCCCATCCACCATGGCCGCATCGACGACCTGGCCCTTGCCGGATTTCTGCGCTTCCAGCATGCCGCAGACCATGCCGAAGGCGAGCAGCATGCCGCCGCCGCCGAAATCGCCGACCAGGTTGAGCGGCGGCACGGGCTTCTCGCCGGGCCGGCCGATGGCGTGCAGCGCCCCGGACAGGCCGATGTAGTTGATGTCGTGGCCGGCAGCCTGGGCCATCGGCCCCTCCTGGCCCCAGCCGGTCATGCGGCCGTACACGAGCCTGGGATTGCGCTCCAGACAGGTGTCCGGCCCAAGCCCCAGTCGCTCGGTGACGCCCGGCCGGAACCCCTCGAACAGACCGTCGGCGGTCTCGACGAGCCGCAGCACGGTCTCGACCCCTTCCGGCTTCTTGAGATCCACGGCGATGGAGCGGCGGTTGCGAACGAGCACGTCCTGACCCCGGCCGCCGCCCGCGCCCAGACGGTCGACGCGAATGACCTCGGCACCCATGTCCGACAGCATCATGCCGCAGAAGGGGCCCGGGCCGATGCCGGCGAGTTCGATGATGCGAAATCCTGCGAGCGGTCCCATGACTCTCCCTAATCCCGGAAAATTGAATAAGGCCCGAGTCTACCGGCGTTTTGCCGCCTGAGGAAATTCTCTGGTTTAATCGCCGCGGCCCCGACAGACCGGCTCGCCTGCCCGTGCGCAAGATCATCCACTGCGACTGCGACAGCTTCTACGCCTCGGTGGAGGTGCGCGACGACCCTGCGCTGGCGGGCCGCCCGCTGGCCGTCGGCGGAGATCCGGACCAGCGTGGCGTGGTCGCGACCTGCAGCTACGAAGCCCGGCGTTACGGCATACACTCGGCCATGCCCATGAGCCAGGCCGTGCGGCTCTGCCCGGCGCTGATCATCGTGCGTCCGGACATGGCGAAGTACCGCGCCGTGTCGCGCCAGGTACACGACATATTCCGGCGCTACACCGGGGTGATCGAGCCGCTGTCCCTGGACGAGGCCTATCTCGACGTCACCGGCAGCGACCGCTGCCAGGGCAGCGCCACGCTCATGGCGCGGGAGATCCGCCGCGCGGTCCGGGACAGCCTCGGCATCACCATCTCCGCCGGGATCGCGCCCAACAAGTTCCTCGCCAAGATCGCCTCCGACTGGAACAAGCCCGACGGCCAGCTCACCGTCGAACCCGACGACGTCGATGCCTTCGTCGCCGCCCTGCCGGTGGAGAAGCTGTTCGGCGTGGGCTCGGTCACGGCCCGGCGCCTGCACGAGCTCGGCCTCGCCACCTGCGCCGACGTCCGGCGGATGCCGCTGGTGGAGCTGACCCGGCGCTTCGGCAAGTTCGGCGCGTCGCTCCACCAGCTCAGTCACGGCGTCGACGAGCGACCGGTGCGGACCAGCCGCCCGCGCAAGTCCGTCAGCGTGGAATGCACCTACGCGCGGGACCTGCCGGACGCGGCCGCCTGCCTGGCGGAGATCGACGGCCTGCTCGCCGAGCTGGAGGCGCGCATCGAGCGCGCCGGATGCGCCGCACGCATTCAGGGCTGCTTCGTGAAGGTGCGCTTCAGCGGCTTCGACACCACCACGGCCGCCGCCCCGGCCAGCGCTCCGGACCGGGCCCTGTTCGAAACGCTGTTCGCCACCGCCTGGTCCCGGGGCACCCGCCCGGTGCGGCTGCTCGGTCTCGGCGTGCGGGTGGATCAGCCGGCGGTGGAGCGCCAGCTCGGGCTGTTCGAGGAGTCCGACACCGGCGCGGAGAACTGAATCCGCGCGAACCGGGCATAGAGCTCGGAACTCTGCATCAGCGCGTCGTGGGTGCCGCTGGCGATCAGACGCCCGGCGTCCAGCACCAGGATCCGGTCCGCCTGACGTACCGTCGACAGGCGGTGCGCAATGGCGACGATGCTGCAACGCCCCTTCAATGCCTCGATGCTGTCGCGGATGTGCTGCTCCGACTCGGCGTCGAGCGCGCTGGTCGCCTCGTCGAGCAGCAGCAGCCGCGGTCCCGGCAGGAGCGCCCGGGCAATGGCCAGCCGTTGCTTCTGGCCGCCCGACAGACCGCTGCCGCCCTCCCCCACCGGCGTGTCGAGACCCGCCGGCAGGGCTCGCACGAAGGCCTCGGCGTGAGCCAGACGCAGCGCCTCGAAGACCGCTTCGTCGGTGGCGCCGGGACAGCCGTAACGCAGGTTGTCGCCCACGGTGCCGGCGAACAGCACCGCTTCCTGGGGCACGAAGCCGATCCGGGCACGCAGGGATTCGAGGGACAGACGACGCAGATCGACGCCGTCGAGGCGTATCTCCCCGGCCAGCGGATCGTAGAAGCGCTGGGCCAGGTCGAACAGCGTGCTCTTGCCGGCGCCGGAAGGTCCGACGACCGCCACCATCTCGCCGGGTTCGACGACGAACGCGACGTGGTCCAGCACGGTGGCTTCGGGTCGCGACGGATAACGGAACACCACGTCCAGGAACTCGAGCCGCCCGCGCGCCGTGTCCGGCAGTGACGCGGGGACTGCGGGCTCGGCGATCTCCGACGGTGACTCCAGCAGCTCGAGCAGCCGCTCCGTGGCGCCGGCGGCCCGCTGGAGATCGCTGTACACCTCGCTGATCGCCCCGACGCTGCCGGCGACGATGAACGCATAAAAGATGAACGCGGCTCGTTCCCCCGCCGAGATCTGCCCGCTGAGGACGTCGCCGCCACCCACCCACAGCATGGTGGCGATGGCGGCCATGACCAGCAGCATCACCAGGGCCACCAGCATCGCCCGCTGCCGGATCCGGCGCACGGCGACGCCGAAGGCGGTCTCGACCCGGCTGGCGAACACCGCCTGGTCCGCCGACTCGTGGTTGAACGACTGCACGACCTTGATGTGGCGCAGGGACTCCCCGGCGTAGCTGCCGACCTCGGCCAGCGTGTCCTGGCTGCGCCGCGACAGGGAACGCACTCGCCGGCCGAACAGAATCACCGGCGCCACCACGAAGGGCACGCTGGCGATGACGATCAGCGACAGCTTGGCGTTGGTGACGAACAGCAGCACCAGGCCGCCCAGGAACATGAGCGCGTTGCGCAACGCGATGGACACGGAGGACCCGATGACGGTCTGCAGCAGAGTCGTGTCCGTGGTGATGCGGGACTGGATCTCGGTCGGCAGGTTCCGTTCGAAGAACCCCGGGTGCAGACGGATGATGTGGTCGAACACGGCCCGGCGGATGTCGGCGCTGACGCGCTCGCCCACCCAGGAGACGAAGTAGAAGCGCAGGAACGTGCCGGCGGTCAGCGCCAGCATCAGCACCGCGAACAGCCCGACCGTCCGCACCAGCACGTCCGAGGAGCCTTCGCCGAGGCCCTCGTCGATGACCAGCCGCATGCCCTGCCCGATCGACAGGGTCACCGCCGCCGTGAGCACCAGCGCCGCACTGGCGAACGCGACCTGCGGCAGGTAGGGCCGCAGGAACTTCAGTGCGGGCTTGAGGTTGGTGAGGCGCCGGGACGCGGCGCGGTCTAGGCCGTCTTCCATCACGGCATTATCACACGTCCGGTGGTGTCCTGACTGCCGCCGCTGCGGCCCGGCCAGCGCCTGCAGCCCCGACGGGCCAGGCGCGTTGCAATGCCAGGGCCGCCTTGCTCAAACTTCAGCCACCGCCACAGCCCGATACCGCCCATGACCGAACAGCTCGACTGCCTGGAGATCGAACCCGCCGGAACCGCCGCCGGCGCCGTGATCTGGATGCACGGCCTCGGCGCCGATGCCACCGACTTCGAGCCGATCGTACCGATGCTCGAGATCGGTGCCCCGGTGCGGTTCGTGTTCCCCAACGCGCCGGTACGGCCCGTCACCATCAACGGCGGCATGGCCATGCGTGCCTGGTACGACATCGACCCGGGCGCGCCGCTGGCCGGCACCGAGGACATCCGCGCCTCGGCGGCGGCCGTGGAAGCCCTGCTCGACCGGGAGATCGAGCGCGGCATCCCCGAGCACCGGATCGTGCTGGCCGGATTCTCCCAGGGCGGCGTCATCGCCCTGCACCTCGGGCTGCGCCATCCGCGACGTCTGGCCGGTATCCTGGCCCTGTCCACCTACCTGCACGATCACGAGCACCTCGGCGACGAGGCCAGTCTGGCCAGCGTCGACGCGCCCGTTTTCATGGCCCACGGCCGCATGGACCCGATGATCCCCATCACCCGGGCGATCACCTCCCGGGAAGCACTGACGGCCCTCGGCTACACCGTGGAGTGGCACGAGTACCCCATAGGACATCAGGTGTGTCCGGAGGAAATCGCCGACATCGGCACCTGGCTGGGACGCCGGTTCGCCTGAAACCCGGGCGGCCGCCCGGCGGACACGCAGTCAACTGACGGGAGATCGAGACGGTCATGGGATTCCTGGAAGCCTACCTGCTCGCCGCCGCCGCGGTACTGGTGGTGGTCAGCGTGCTGTGGACGCTGAGCGTGCCGCTCAGGGACGCCAGCATCATCGACATGTTCTGGGGACCGCTGTTCGTGGTCATCGCCTGGGTGCTGCTGTACGCCGCCGGCGACGTGCAGATCCGCAGCTACCTGGTCACCGCGCTCGTGACGCTGTGGGGGCTGCGGCTGGGTTTCCACCTCGTCACCCGCAATCTCGGCGAGGGGGAGGACAGCCGCTACCGCCACTGGCGCGCCCACGGCGGAGAGCTGTGGTGGCTGAAGACCTACTACCGGGTATTTCTGCTTCAGGGCGGGATTGCCCTGCTGGTCGCGACACCGCTGATCGCGGCCTTCATGCGCCCGGGCGAACTCGGCGTGGTGAGCCTGCTGGGCATCGTCGTGTGGGCGACGGGGTTCCTCTGGGAACTGGTCGCCGACATCCAGCTCACCCGCTTCAAGGCCGACCCGGACAACGCGGGACGCATACTCGACTCCGGGCTGTGGGGCCTGTCCCGCCACCCGAACTATTTCGGCGATGCCGTTCAGTGGTGGGGGCTGGGGCTGATCGCCGTCGAGCCGGGCACCTGGTGGGCGCTGGTCGGCCCTGCCGTCATGACCACCGTGTTCCTCACCCTGTCGAACGACGTGATCGAGCGCGGCATGAAAAAGCGCCGCCCGGACTACGCCGCCTACATCGACGACACGCCGCCGTTCTTCCCGCGGCCCCGGCGTGCCCGGGGCTGACGCCGGGCCGGACGGCACCCCGGAACGCCCCGGAGCCGGCGACGGCGGCGCGCGGGGTGAACTACAATGGGAAAAACGGCAGCGGACCTCCCCGGAATGTCGAGCCTCCCCGAAAATCCGGATCTTGCCTGGGACCTGGACGACTTCAGCGACCGCGAGCGCGCCATGGAGTTCGTCCGCCGGTTCGAGCACACCATGTGCGTCTACTCGCCGTCGGTGGAGCAGCTCTACACCAACTACAAGATGTTCTTCCCCCAGGAGTGGGCCAGAAAGCTGGTGATCCTGCCGGATCCCATGGCCTTCCACGACACCTTCTTCCACATCCAGCCGGAAGCCGTGGTCTCCACCGGTCTGTACATCGTGCCGGGCGAGCTGGTCGGCCAGACCGGCCTCTACCTCGCCAACGTCAAAGAAGACCGCACGCTCGGCGACCGCCAGGTGCCGTTCGAGCCCGGCATGCGGGCGATCATGCGCAAGCGCCCGGACGACGACCAGTTCCTGCCGGTGCTGGCCAAAGGGGATCTCCGTCAGTTCGAGCAGGCCTGGCCGGTCCTGCACCTGCACCGCATCAAGCCGAAGGTGCTGGAGCGCATCTCGGACCTCGATCGGAGTTCTCTGGCAGCGGTCATCAACGAGAAGCTCGAGAGCCTGTTCGTCGACCTGCAGAAGGCCACCTTTGAGTGAGCCCGGCTACCATGGAAACGCCGCCCGCCGGCGCGGACTGGTCCGGCGCGGGCTGGCGACGCTGCTGCTGGCCGGCGTCGTGGCGCTGTCCTGGAGCCAGATCCTCGACACCACCGCCCGGGAGGACACCGGCGCAACCCTGAAGCGCGCGCTGGCCACCTTCGCCATCGCCCGGGGCCTGAACGGCGTCATCTCCGTCGCCCAGGGTACCGAGCTGGCCGTGCAGCCGGTGGGCGTCGGAGTGACCATGACCGTCGGCGAGATTCTCGACCCGCTGAACGATCTGGTGGAGAGCTTTTCGTGGCTCGCGCTGCTGGCCTGCGTATCTCTGGGCACCCAGCTCCTGCTCGCCGAGGTGGTCGTGAACCCCTGGATCAACGGCGTGGTCAGCGCCGCCGCCGGAGGTTACCTGATCGCCCTGTGGTGGCCCGGCGGCACGGGCCTCGCCCGCCCCCTGTGGCGGGCCCTGACCCTGATCGTGTTCGCCCGTTTCCTGTTCGCCCTGGTCGCCCTGGCCACGGGCTGGACCGACCAGGCCGTGCTGGCGGAGCGCCAGGAGGCGGCACTGGCGCGCATCGAAACCACTCAGAGCCACATCGAGGCGCTGCAGGAGGCGCCGCCGGCCAGCCTGGAAACGCCTGCCGGGGGGCCACCGTCGATGCTGGACAGGCTGGGCGAGTTCATCGACGACCAGCGCCAGGCGCTGAACGTGCGGGCCCAGCTCACGGCGCTGACCGATCGTATCGAGAGCGCCATCGGCGAGCTCATCAACCTGATCGTGGTGTTCACCGTCCAGACCATCCTGGTGCCCGTCGCCGCCCTGCTGCTCGCGTACTGGACGTTCCTGTGGCTGTGGCGCTGGTCCTGGGAGCCACGGCGGCGCTGAGCGCGCTTCGGGCCCCGGCGACCGGCCCGGCCAGGCTTACCCAGCCAGGCCTAACCCGCCAGGCTTACCCAGCCAGGCCTGAATCGTGCATGGAAAACTGGGGCCGAGCCCTCTAAAATGCCGCGCCTCGCATGAACGAAGCCACGTCTTGACAAAGGTCTTCATCGACGGAGAAGCCGGCACCACCGGGCTGCAGATCGCCGAGCGTCTGCGGCAGCGCACCGATCTGACCGTGCTCCGCATCGACGAGTCCAGGCGCAAGGACGCCGACGCCCGGGCCCGTCTGCTCGAGGAAGCGGACGTGGCGATCCTCTGCCTGCCGGACGACGCCGCCCGGGAAGCGGTAGCGCTGGCCGGCGACCGGTGCCGCATTCTCGACGCCAGCACCGCGCATCGCGTGGATCCCGACTGGGCCTACGGTCTGCCGGAGCTTGCCGCCGACAGCCGCGAGGCCATCGCCGCGGCGGCTCGGGTATCGAATCCGGGCTGCTATCCCCAGGGCTTCGTGCTGCTCACGCGCCCCCTCATCGACGCCGGCGTGCTGCCCCGGGACCTGCCGCTGCGGCTGCACGCGGTATCCGGATACTCCGGCGGCGGCCGTTCGCTGATCGAGGCCTACCAGGGCTTCGACGAACGGACCCGGGAGCGTTTCGCCAGCCGTGCCTACGGCCTCACGCTGGCCCACAAGCACGTCCCGGAGATGCAGCGTTACTCCGGGTCGGCGCACGCGCCCCTGTTCGCGCCCATGGTCGGCGACTACTACCAGGGCATGCTGGTCAACGTTCCCCTGTTCACCCGGGAGCTGGCCGGCTCACCGACGCCGGAGGACGTCCAGGGCCTGCTCGCCGAACGCTACCGGGACGAGCCGTTCGTCAGCGTCCTGCCTGTCGGAGCCCCCGTGGCCCTCGAAGGCAACTTCCTGGACGCCACCGCGCTGAACGGCACCAACCGCATCGAGCTGATGGTGTTCGGGCATGCCGAGCAGATCCTGCTGGTGGCCCGCCTGGACAACCTGGGCAAGGGGGCGTCCGGCGCGGCGGTGCAGAACCTGAATCTGATGATCGGTGTGGACGAAACCACCGGACTGCTGTCATGACCAAGCTGACCGACATGAGCCCCGAGGCACTCGAGGACTTCAAAGCCGGGCTCGAAGCGGATCTCGAGCTGGCCAAGGGCAACCGGGTGAAGCTGGACCTCACCCGGGGCAAGCCCGCTGCTGATCAGCTCGATCTGTCGGCGCCGATGGACCACATCCTGAGCGGCGATTACCGCGCCGCCGACGGCACCGACGTGCGCAACTACGGCGGCCTGCGCGGCCTGCCGGAAGCGCGGCAGCTCGGCGCCGAACTGATGGACTGCGCGCCGGAGCAGGTGATCTGCTGGGGCAACTCGAGCCTCACGCTGATGCATCTGACCGTCGACACGGCGCTGCGCTTCGGCCTGTGGCAGGACGACCGGGCCTGGAACCGGCACCCCGCGCCGAAGCTGCTGGCGCCGGTGCCCGGCTACGACCGCCACTTCACCCTGACCGAGTCCCTCGGCATCGAGCTGGTGAACGTGGCCATGACCGAAGACGGGCCGGACATGGATCAGGTGGAAGCCCTGATCCGTGACGATGCGTCCGTGAAGGGTATCTGGTGCGTGCCCAAGTATTCGAACCCGACCGGATGCATCTATTCCGACGCAGTGGTCGCACGCATGGCACGCCTGCCGGAGCTGGCCGCCGCCGACGACTTTCTGGTGCTGTGGGACAACGCCTATGCGGTCCACGATCTGGAATTCCCGCCCGCGCGGCTGGCACCGCTGATGACCCTGGCCGAAGCGGCGGGCACCGCCGAGCACGTGGCGATGTTCGGCTCGACCTCGAAGATCACCTATGCCGGCGCCGGGCTGGGATTCGTGGCGGCGTCGGAAACCGTGCTCGCCACCCTGGAACAGCGGCTGGGCACGTTCAGCATCGGCCCGGACAAGGTCAACCAGCTTCGCCACGTCGCCTTTCTGGCCGACCGGATCGAGCAGCACATGGCGGATCATGCGAGGCTGGTCAAACCGAAGTTCGATGCCGTGGAGAACGCGCTCCGCGAGGAGCTCGGCCCTCTCGACGTGGCCGAATGGACCACGCCGCGGGGGGGCTATTTCGTGTCGCTGGACACGCGACCCGGGCTGGCCGGCAAGGTCGCGGCGCTTGCCGCCGAGGCAGGACTCAGCCTGACGCCGCCCGGAGCGACCTTCCCCTACGGCCGCGACCCGGAGGACCGCAACCTGCGAATCGCGCCGACCTTCGCCAGCGTCGACGACGTGGCCGTGGCCATGCAGATCCTGGTGCTGTGCGTGAAGCTCGCCAGCGCCGAAGACGAGCTCCAGCGGCGCCAAACCCGATAATGAAAGGAACCCCTAAAGCGTGAGTGATTGGCAACTGTCCGAATTCGACGTCCCGGAAGACCCCGACAAGGATCGCTTCCACGACTTCGCGCTGCCGGTGCCGCTGATGCATGCCATCGCGGACCTCGGCTTCTCCTACTGCACGCCGATCCAGAGCGGCTCGCTGCCGTTCAGCCTGGCGGACTACGACGTCACCGGCCAGGCCCAGACCGGCACGGGCAAGACGGCCGCGTTCCTCATCACCATCCTGACGCGCATCTGGGAGAATCCGGAGCAATCCGCCAGGCCCACCGGCACGCCCCGGGCGCTGGTACTCGCGCCGACCCGCGAGCTGGCGATGCAGATCGAATCCGACGCCCTCGACCTGACCAAGTACATGGACATCGGCGTGAGCTGCGTGGTCGGCGGCATAGATTTCCAGAAGCAGCTCGACCAGATCAAATCCGGCCGGCTCGACGTGCTGATCGCCACGCCGGGCAGGCTGCTCGACTTCATCAACCGCCGCCACCTGAACCTCAAGCAGGTGGAGATCCTGGTGATCGACGAGGCCGACCGCATGCTCGACATGGGGTTCATCCCCGACGTGCGCCGCATCGTCTACCAGACGCCCCACAAACGCTCCCGCCAGACCCTGTTCTTCTCTGCGACCTTCAACGACGACGTGATGCGTCTGGCGTCGTCCTGGACACTCCAGCCCGAGCACGTCTCCATCACGCCGGAGACCGTCGCCACGGACACCGTAGAGCAGGAATTCTGGCTGGTCAGTACCGACGAGAAGGCCAAGGTGCTGGTCGAGTTTCTCTCCAGGCAGCAGCCCGAGCGGGCGCTGATCTTCGCCAACCGCCGGGATCAGACCCACCGGCTGGTGAGCTATCTGAACAAGCGCGGCATCGAGGCGGAGGGGCTGGCCGGGGACATTCCCCAGCGCAAGCGGATGTCGACGCTGAACCGTTTCAAGGAAGGCGCCGTGCGCTACGTCGTCGCCACCGACGTGGCGGGACGCGGCATTCACGTGGAAGGCGTGAGCCACGTGGTCAACTTCGATCTGCCGGAAGATCCGGAGGACTACGTGCACCGCATCGGCCGCACCGGGCGCGCCGGCGCCGAAGGCGTCAGCATCAGCTTCATCTCCGAGGACGACGCCTTCAACCTGCCGAGCATCGAGGAATATCTGGGCCGCAAGGTGACCTGCGTCCAGCCGCGGATCAAGGACAGTGGCTGAGACACCGGTCACCGTCGGTGCCGTTCAGCTCTGCGCCACGCCCGACGTCGACGCCAACCTCGCCTCTGCCGAGCGCCTCACCCGGGAGGCCCGGGACAGGGGCGCCGCAGTGGTGCTGCTGCCGGAGGCGTTCGCATTCCTCGGCCCCGAGCGGCAGAAGGCGGACCTGCTCGAGCCGCTGCCGGATCCGGCCGCACCGGATGCACCCTTCCGGTCCGGGCCGATTCTGGATCGTTGCCAGCAGCTCGCCCGCGAAACCGGCGTCCACCTGATCCTCGGCGGCTTCCACGAGCAATCCCCGGAGCCGGGTAAGAGCTACAACACCTGCGTCCACCTCGACCCCCGGGGCGACGTCGTGGCGCGCTACCGCAAGATTCACCTGTTCGACGTCAGCCTCGCCGACGGCACGGTGCTGCGCGAATCGGCGCGCACGCTGCCCGGCGACCGGGCCGTGATCAGCGACACGCCCTTCGGGCCCCTGGGCCTGACGGTGTGCTACGACCTGCGATTTCCCTATCTCTATCAGCGGCTCGCCGACATGGGGGCCATCGCCGCGACGGTGCCGTCGGCCTTCACGCGTCCCACCGGTGCCGCTCACTGGCACGTGCTGTTGCGCGCCCGGGCCATCGAGGCTCAGTGCTACGTCATCGCCCCGGCCCAGCACGGCCGCAACTGGGAGAAGCGGTCGAGCTACGGCCACTCCCTGATCATCGATCCGTGGGGGGAGATCCTCGCCGAGCTTGACGACGGCGACGGCGTGGTCGTGGCCGACGTCGACCCCGGCCGGGTCGCCGAGGTGCGGGCCCAGCTTCCGAGCCTCAGCCACCGGGTGACGCTCCCGTCATGACCTACGAGCGCGACAACATCCGACGCATGCACGGCTACACCTGGGGCGAGCAGCCCGACGACGCCGACACCATCAAACTCAACACCAACGAGAATCCGTACCCGCCGAGCCCCAGGGTGCAGGAGGCGCTGGACGGCCTGCGCGCGGACATGCTGCGCACCTACCCCCAGCCCACCGCCGAACCGCTGCGCCGGCGTCTGGCCGAGCTGCACGGGCTCGATCGCGAGCACGTGCTGATCACCCACGGCGGCGACGAGGGGCTGCGCCTGGCGATGACCACCTTCGTCGACCCGGGCGCCACCTTCGCCATGGCAGAGCCCAGCTACTCGCTGTATCCGGTGCTGGCAGCCGTGCAGGACGCCCGGGTGTTCACGCTGCCGCTGGACGAGTCCTGGCGCCTCCCTGCCGATGCCGCCGACCGGCTCAACGAGGCCGGTGCCAGGCTCACCTGCGTGGTCAATCCTCACGCGCCCTCCGGGGTACTGACCCCGGCCGCCGACATCGAGCGTCTCGCCGGCGCCCTGGCGGGTGTTCTGCTGGTGGACGAGGCCTACGTCGACTTCGTCGACCCCGCCCGGGAGCACGACCTCACGCCCCTGGTCCGGCGCCACACCAACCTGCTGCTGCTGCGCACCTTCAGCAAAGGCTACAGCCTGGCCGGGCTGCGGCTCGGTTATCTGCTCGGACATCCGGGCCTGATCGAGCCCATGCTCACCAAGACCCGGGACAGCTACAACGTCGACGCCGTAAGCCAGGCGCTGGGCGACGCCGCGGCCGCCGACCAGGACTACGCACGACGCACCTGGGATGCCGTGCGCATGTCCCGGGCCGCGCTGGCCGGCGGTCTGGCCCAGCTCGGCATCGCCAGCGTGCCGTCGGAGAGCAACTTTCTGCTGGCGAAGATCCCGCCGGAAGCAGGCATCACGGCCCAGGCCCTGTACCAGCGTCTCAAGGACGGCGGCATTCTGGTCCGCTATTTCGCCGCGCCCCGGCTCGACGACTGCCTGCGGATCAGCGTGGGCACGCCGGAACAGAACCAGCGGCTGATCGCGGCCGTCAGCGAGGCCATCCATGACCGAGCGGAAGACTGAAGCACGGCGCCACCTGCTGCGGGCCGCGGACATCGAGGCCCTGCCGGAGCGCCGCCACCAGCACCAGTTCAACGACAATGCCGTGCGTCTCACCCGCACCCTGGGGGAGCCCACCGGGCTCGAGCGCCTCGGCATCCACCTGGTGCGCCTGGCGCCCGGGCGGGACAGCACCCAGCACCATTACCACGACGCCGACGAGGAGTTCGTCTACGTGCTCTCCGGCCGCGGTCTCGCCCGCATCGGCGAGGACACCTTCGAAGTAGGTCCAGGCGACTTCATGGGCTTTCCGGCGCCGTCACCGGCCCACTCCCTGTCGAACCCCTTCGACGAGGATCTGCTGTATCTGATGGGGGGCGAGCGCAACGTGGTGGATGCGGTGCACTATCCGCTGATCCGGCGCACCATGCTCAAGGGCCCCGACGGGCGGCAGTGGGTCGGCTGGGACGACCTGTTTCCGCTGCCCTGAGCGCGGCGCCCGATCAGTCCAGGCGGTCGTAGAGCGCCTCCAGCTCCGCCGCCCAGGCCGCCTGCAGGGCCGGCTTCTGGTGATGCGGCTTGCGGGCCCGGTCCGCTTCGAGCAGGCCTTCGAGCTCGACGATCCGGGCCAGCAGGGCCTCCTCCGCCTCTTCGGATGCCGCCTGAGAACCGGCCTCCGGCTGTGCCCCCGCCGCGGCACGATCCGCGGGCCGGACCGATGTGGACGCTGCGCCGCTGCGGTCCGCCCGGACGCCGGCGAAGAAGGCCCCCGGCCCGGTTTCCTCCACCAGCCGGCCGTCCTCGATCAGCAGAAACCGGTTCGCCACCGCCGTCAGGAAATGGCGGTCATGAGAGGTGATGAGCAGTGTGGCCCGGCTGTCCAGAAGCTGAGCCTCCAGGGCTTCCTTGCCGTCGATGTCGATGTGATTGGTCGGCTCGTCGAGCACCAGGAAGTTGGGCGCGTTCAGCGACAGCACCAGAAACAGCAGCCGCGCCCGCTCTCCGCCGGACAGCTCGCCGACCCGCTTGCCGTGCTCGGCGTAGGGAAACCCGGCCTGAATCAGGGCCTGGCGCACCGGCTGCTCCTGGCGGTCGGTGCGCCGCACGGCATAGTCCATCACCGACTCACTGCCACCGACTTCGTCGAGCTCCTGGTCGTAATAGCCGAGCACGGTCTGAGGGCTGAAGCGGATGCGCGGGTCGTCGGCCTCGAGGGCCGCGACCAGGGTCCGGATGAAGGTGGACTTGCCGACGCCGTTGTGCCCGAGCAACGCCACCCGCTCACCGGGCCGGACCACCAGCTCGTCGATGGCGAACAGGCGCCGGTCGGCGACGCCGACCTCGAGGTCGTCGATGGCCAGCGCCTGGCGCGAGCGGGTGGCGCCGAGGGAGAGCTCCAGCGACAGCGGCGAGCCGGCGGAGACGAAGGTCTTCTCGGCTTCCATGCGACCGACCCGCTTCTCCATGTTCCGGGCCCGACGTGCGAATTTCTCGCTGTCATAGGCCCGACCCCATTCCGCCAGGCGGCGGGCGCTGCGGCGCACGCGGTCGATCTCGGCCTCCTCGGCCCGCCGCGCCCGGGCGCTGGCCTCGTCCATTTCCGCGAGGGCGAGGCGCGCCTGCGAGTACGGCATGGCGAACCGGTAGAGCCGCCCGTCCCGGAGAAAGGCCGTCTCGGAGGTCACCGCATCGAGGAACGACCGGTCGTGGGAGACCAGCACGAACGCACCGCCAAAGTCGCCGAGCATCCGCTCGAACACCACCAGCGTCGCGAGATCGAGATGATTGGTCGGCTCGTCCAGGAACAGCAGCTCCGGTTCGCTCATCAGCGCGCGCGCGAACATCAGCCGGTTCTGCTGGCCGCCGGACAGCGCCCCGACCGGCAGCGCGAAGTCCGCCGGGCCGAATCCGAAGCCGTCGAGCAGCACCTCGGCGCGCCAGCGTGCATCTTCCGGACCGCGCGCCGCCACAGCGTCCAGCAGTGTCGTGGCGGCGAGACCGTCGGGCAGGAACTGCTCGACGCGAGCCTGGTTGAGCCCGCGCCGGCGCTGGACCTCGCCACCGTCCGGCGCCCTGTCGCCGGCCAGCAGGCCGAGCAGCGTGGTCTTGCCGGAACCGTTGTGGCCCACCAGGCCGATGCGGTCACCGGCATTGACCACCAGATCCAGGCCGGAGAACAGGCTGCGCTCTCCAGCCGACTGGGTGAGGTCCCTGGCTTGCAGCAGTACCGTCATGCGAAGACACTAGTTCAACGGGCTGCATTATTCGGTACCCGTCCGCGCACGGACAAGTGCGACGCCGCCATGCCGGCCCCGGTGGCCGCTGCGCGACACCCCGAACGCCGCCACAGCCACCGACCGCGAGCTGCCGTGTTTCCCATCAGCGACGACAACCCGCGAGCCCATCTGCCGATTGCCACCTTCGTCATCATCGGCATGAACGTCGCGGTGTGGGTGCTCGTGCAGGGACTCGGCAGCCCCCGGGCGCTGGCCGAGTCCATGTGCCACTACGCGCTGGTGCCGGGCGAACTGCTCGGCTACGTTTCACCCGGCACGCAGATTCAGGTGGGCGCCAATCTGCTGTGCCGCTTCGACGGCGACGCCAACCCCTTCTCACTGGTCACGTCCATGTTCATGCACGGCGGCTGGTTCCACATCGTCGGCAACATGTGGTTTTTGTGGGTGTTCGGCGACAACGTCGAGGACGAGATGGGACCGGTCCGCTTCGCCCTCTTCTACGTGTGCTGCGGCCTCGCCGCTGCGGCTGCCCAGATCGTCACGGACCCGGACAGCCTGGTGCCGATGGTGGGGGCGTCCGGCGCCATCGGCGGGGTGATGGGTGCCTACGCCCTGCTGTTTCCAAGGGTCCGGGTGAATCTGCTGATCTTCCTCGGATTCTTCGTCACCACGGTCGCCGTGCCCGCGATCTTCATGCTCGGTTACTGGTTTCTGCTGCAGCTCCTGCAGGGCATCCCGGCCCTCGATTCCGAGGAGGGAGGCGTGGCCTTCTGGGCCCACGTCGGCGGATTCGTCGCCGGCGTGGTGCTGGTGTGGGTATTCCGCAAGCCCGGACACGGTGGCCCCCGTGGTCCCCGGGTGCGCCGCCCGAGAGTGCGCTCGCCGTCCCGCGGCAGATCCGGCGAGCGCTGGTTCTGAATTCCGGGCCGCCGCCCCGGCAACGACGCATTGCCAAAGCCACCGCGATCCGCGATGGTTGCCGGTTCCGTATCCGACGTCCGGTTTCACCGAAGACACTATTCAGAAGACACTTTTCAGAAGAGACTTTTTCAGAAGACACTTTTCAGAAGAGACAGGGGGAGACGACCATGACCCGCATGCCCGCCATCAGCCTGGCCGCCGTGCCCGGCCGCCGTCGCACAATCATCGACCTCGCGAAGGAGGTGGAGAAGCGCGGCTTCGCCGGCATCTACTGTCCCAGCCTGGGCGACAACCTGGCTCTGTGCGAGGCCATCGCTCTGGCCACCAGCGAGATCGAATTCGGCACCAGCATCACGCCCATCTACACCCGCAACGTGGCCGACTTCGCCAGCACGGCGGGCTTCATCCACGAGGTGTCCGGCGGCCGCTTCCGCTTCGGCGTCGGCGTCAGCCACGAGCCGGCCATGAAGCGCCTCGGCATCACCCAGGGCAAACCGCTGGCTGACATGCGTCAGTTCGTCGCCGATCTCAAGGCCGTCCCTCGGGTGGGAGAGCAGCCGCCCATCGTGCTGGCGACCCTGCGCCAGAAGATGATCAAGCTCGCCGAGGAAGTCGGCGACGGCATGGTGTTCGCCAACGGTGCGCGGTCCCACATGGCTACCTCACTGCGCGTGCTGCAGCCGGAGTCCCGCAGCAATGGCGACTTCTTCATCGGCAACATGATCCCCACCTGCGTCTCGGACGACGAGGAGGCGGCCAAGGCGATCAACCGCCGGACGCTGACCAGCTACGCCATGCTGCCCAACTACCGCAACTACTGGAAGGAAGCCGGGTACGAGGAAGAGATGAACGCCGTCGAGGAGGCCGTGGCGGCCAGGGACTTCGACCGGGTGCCGGACTGCCTGTCCGACCGCTGGCTCGCCGATACCACCCTGTTCGGACCCGCAGCCAAGGTGCGGGAGGGTGTGGAAGCCTGGTTCGACGCCGGCATCAAGACGCCGATCATCGTGCCGTCCTCGGCGCATGGCAATCAGCTCGACGCCATCGCCGAGTGCTTCGCGCTCTGGGACTGACCGCAGGAGGCCACGTCATGATCTGGATTCTGTGGATCGTCGGCCTGTTCGTCGCCCTGTGGGCGACGGCTCGCCTGTTTCTCGCCGGCCAGGATCTCTCCCGCTACGACACGCCGGCACCCGACCCGGTGAATCGGACGGCCAGCGCCGCCAGCCAGGACGTCGTCCGCCAGGTCAGGGAGTTCGCCCAGGCCGCCGGCGAGACCAAGGGCAAGGCGAGGCTCGAGACCATGCGCCGCGCCATGGACGCCATGGGCGAAGGCGTGGACGTCGCGGGCCTGCGCATCCTGCCGGTCACCGTCGCCGGCCGACCGGCGGAGTGGGTCGTGGCGGAGGGCGCCGAGCCCACCGGCCGGCTGCTCTACATCCACGGCGGCGCCTTCACCATGGGCAGCCCCTTGAGCCACCGCCCGATCACCACCGCGCTGGCGCGGCGCTCGGGACTGGCCGTGCTGGCTCTGGACTACCGGCTGATGCCCGAGCACCGCCGTATGGACGGCATCGAGGACTGCCGGGCCGCCTACCGCTGGATGCTCGACAACGGGCCCGACGGGGCCGGCGCTGCCGAAGCCGTGTTCGTCGCCGGCGACTCCGCCGGCGGCAACCTGACCCTGTCGCTGATCGCCTGGCTGCGCGACCAGGGAGCCGGGGCGGGAGCGCGTCAGGCGGATGGCGCCATGGCGCTGTCGCCCCTCACGGACGCGACGTTCGCCAGCCCGAGCATGCGTCACAACGTCGACCGTGACCCCATGCTCGGCCCCATGGCCCGGATGATCAATCGTTTCCCACGCTGGCTGACGCTCTGGTCGGCGTGGCTGCAGAACCGGATCCGGCCCAACGATCCGCTGCTGTCACCGGTCCGCGGCGATCTGTCGAATCTGCCGCCGGTGCTGGTCCAGGCCAGCGAGGCCGAGATCCTGATCGACGATGCCAGGCGCTGGGTCAACAAGGCCCGTCACGCGGGCAGCCCCGCGGAACTGGAAACCTGGCACGGCATGGTGCACGTCTGGCAGGCCTTCGGTGCCGACCTGCCCGAATCCGAGCAGGCCTTCGACCGGCTCGCGGACTTCGTCCGCCGGGTGCGGGAGAGCCGGGACCAGGCGGCGGCCTGATCCCGGCTGCGCGGCTTCAGTGACCGCGGCGTTCCCGGCGGTCATCCCGGTCGTGCCGACGATGATCCCGGTCGTGCCGGCGGTCGTGGCGGCGGTCGTGGCGCCAGTCCCGGCGATCGTCGCGATAGTCCTTGCGGTAGTGGGCCCAACGCCTGGCCTTCCAGTGGCCGTACTTGTGGCCTTTCCCGCGGTACCAGCCCTTGTGGTGGCCACGCCAGTCGCGGCCATAATCCCGGCCTCTGCCGCCGTGCACGTGCACGACTTTCGGCCGATGGGGATGACGCACGTGCTTGCGGTCGTCATCGAGCGCGTGCCCCACGGCGGCGCCGATGACGAACGCCAGGGCGTTGTCCTCGGCATGGGCGCTGGCCGCCAGGGGCGCGCCGAGGCCCAGGGTCAGCAGACCGGCGCCGATCAGCACGGTGGTGGTTCTGGTCATGTCGCTACTCCTCGTTTGCAGGCACGATCCAAGGTACGCGGGAGGCGCTGAATGCGTTCTGAACTCAACCTGTCGCCAAGCTGAACGACCATGCCCGTGACCCTGTACACCCTCGATCTGTTCGGCGTGTTCGTGTTCGCGCTGTCCGGCGCCATGGCCGCGGACAGGCGGCGCATGGATCTGTTCGGATTCGTCGTCATCGCCCTGCTTCCGGCCCTGGGTGGCGGCACGCTGCGGGACGTCATCATCGACGCGCCCGTGTTCTGGCTCACCGACCCGACCTACCTGCTGATGTCAATGGTGGCTGCGGTGCTGACGTTCGTGGCCGCCAACGCCATCCAGCGTGCGGGCCAGTGGCTGGTCTGGGCGGACGCGGTGGGCCTGTCCCTGTTCTGCGTGCTGGGCGCGGCCAAGACGCTGGCTCTCGGACACGGCCCCGTGAATGCCATGGTCATGGGCGTGATGAGCGCCGTGGTGGGGGGCATCATCCGCGACGTGGTCTGCAACGAAGTGCCGCTGATTCTGCGGCGGGACGTGTATGCGACAGCGGCCTTTGCCGGTGCGGCCGGCTACGTCGCCCTGGTCTACGCCGGCCTGCCGGATGCCGCAGCCGTGTGGATCGGGGCCGCGGTCTGCTTCGCCGTGCGCGGCGCGGCGCTGGTCTGGGATCTGTCGCTGCCCCGCCGCGGCGGCTGACCAGGCCCGCCTGACGGAGCCGGGGTACCCCCGACCGATCAGGAGCGGACGCGCCCGGTCGAGGGCGGGCGGGGTCAGGCGGGCCGGAACCGCAGCATGGTGAGGTCGTCGTCGACCGGATCGAACACCGGCGCCAGGGCCATGCCCACGCGGATCCCGGCCTCCTCCACGTCCACCAGGGTGGAGGTCAGGCGCACGCCCTCGGCGAGTTCCACCACCGCGAGCAACTGCGGCACGTCGTCCACGAAGTGCGGCGAGGTGGGCTGACGGGCGATCGTGAAGGTGTACAGGGTCGCCGCCCCGCTGGCGTCGTGCCACGTGAGCGCCGCGGACAGGCAGCGGTGGCAGCGGTTGCGGGGATAGAACACCCACGCCCCGCAGTCGTCACAGCGCTGCAGCCGTATCCGGCCTTCCCGCAGGCCGTCCCAGAACGGCCGGCTCGTCGGGGTCGGCCGCGGCAGCGGTCGTTCCAGCTCGATGCTCATGGTCAGTCTCCCTGCAGCAGCAGCGCGCTCTGCTCGCTCATGACGCCGCCCGTGCCGGATACGTACACCGTGTCGCAGCCGGCCACCTGGCGGTCACCGCCGCGTCCCATGATCTGCCGGGCGGCCTCGACCACCTGAGTCATGCCGCCCGCCGCACCGGCCTGGCCCATGCCGAGCTGGCCGCCGTGGGTGTTGACGGGAAAGTCCCCGCTGCAGCGCAGGTCGTGGTCACGGATGAAGGCCATGCCCTCCCCCTTGGCGCAGAACCCGGCGTCCTCGAGGGTCAGCAGCACGGTGATCGTGTAGCAGTCGTAGATTTCGGCGGCATGCACGTCCGCCGGCGTCAGCCCTGCCATGGCGAAGGCCTGCTCGGACGCCGGCCCCACGGGGGTACGGCACATGTCGTCGGCGTAGGTCGGTGTCTTGATGGTCAGATGCTCGCCGAAACCGGTCACGTAGGCGCCCCGATGCCGGCAGCGCTCGGCCACCTCCCGGGCCGCCAGCACCACCGCACCGCCCCCGGCGACCGGCATCACGATCTCCAGCATGCGCAGCGGGTCGGCGATCATCCGGCTCGACAGCACGTCGTCCGCCGTGATCGGCTTGCCGAAGAACGCGGCGTTCGGATTCAGGGCGCCGTTGGCGCGCTGATCCACCACCAGCTTGGCCATGATCTCCGGGTCGTAGCCGAACTCGGCGGCGTAGCGCTGGGCGATCATCGCGTAGCCCGCGTTCTGGGCCAGATTGCCGTAGGGGATGTCGAACTCCGCCTGGGGAGAGCCCCAGTTCGGGCTGGACGACTGGAAGAACCGCTGCGGGTCCACCGGGCCGGGATTCGGATTGCTGGGAATGGGCAGCGCCGGCAGCGCGCACACCACCACGTCGCAGATGCCGAGTTCGATCGCGGCAGCCGCCCGCCAGACCATGCCCACCGCCGTGGCGCCGCCGAGATCGATGCGCTCCGCGAAATTGACCGGCTGCCCCAGGTACTCCACCACGGTCGCCGGCGTGAACATGCCGGACTCGCGGATGTCGGAGCAGACCACGCCGTCCACGTCGCCGGCTTCCAGGCCGGCGTCCTGAAGCGCCAGCGCGGTCAGCTCGGACCACTGCTCCAGGGTGAATTTCCTCGGCCCGTCGTACTTCCGCTGGTGCGGATATTCGGCGATGCCGACGATGGCCGCCTCCCCGCGCAATCCCATATCGCTGCCTCCCCGTCGCTGGCCGGATTCTACCGTCGTTCCGGCCTCCGGGCACGCCGGTGATAGACTGACGGCACCCCTGATCCGGAGTCTCACATGAAGCTGTGGCTGATCCGTCACGCCAAATCCGACTGGCACAGCGGCGCCACGCGGGACTTCGACCGGCCGCTGAACGACCGGGGAGAACGGGACGGCCCGCGCATGGCGGCCTGGCTCGCCACCCAGGACGCGCTGGCCACGTGGATCTGGACCAGCGATGCAGCGCGGGCCCTGGCCACGGCCCGCTTCGTCGCCGACGGCTTCGCCTCGGCCGGGCCGCGCATCGTCGAGGAGCACCGCCTGTACAACGCACCGCCGGAGACGATCCTCGACGTCATCCGCGGCACGCCGCCGGACGTGGCCACGGTGGCCGTGGTGGCCCACAACCCAGGCATGACGCAGACCCTCAACCTGCTTGCCGGGCAGAACGTGACCGTGAACCTGCCGACCTTCGGCGTCGCCCGGCTGGAGGTGCCCGGAACCTGGCAGGACCTGACGTTCGGCACGGCGACCGTGGATCTGACGATGCGGCCGAAAGCGCTGCCCGACGACGGGGGAGACTCGCTGGACTAATCCCGTCGACGCGGTATAAGTTAGCCGCAAAACGCCCCGAACCAGCGGAGTGCACTGCATGGGTTTCTTTTCCTTCATCGTTCTGCTCGCCATCGCCTACCTGATCTGGCGGGTGACGGACCAGCTTCCCGACCTGATCTTCCGGCTGAGCGAGATTCAGCGCGACGTCGCGGAGATCCGCCGGCGGCTGGCGGAATCGTCCGAAGCGCCGGCAGGCGGCTCGGGCCCGGAGTCCAGGACCAGCCCGCCCGCGGCATCGACCGCCGCGGCGCCCGCCACGCCCGCGGCACCTTCGACGCCGTCTGCATCGCCGCCTTCCGGTGGCGCGTCCGCCCCCGGCGGCAGCAGCGGCTCCGATACCAGCGGGAGCTGACCGGACCAGGCGATGCTCGCGTCAGCCAATTGGCGCGTCTGGCTCGGCCTCGGGCTGACCGCCGCCTGGCTGGTGCTCGGCATCGTGTACGTTTCCACCAGCATCGGCTGGAACCGATTCCACACCATTCCGGCCGACCAGCTCGGCAGCTTCCTGGAAGGCGCGTTCGCGCCGCTGGCCTTTCTCTGGCTGGTGATCGGCTACTTCCTGCAGAAGAAGGAACTCGAGCAGAACACCCAGGCGCTGCGCGCCCAGGCCGAGGAGATCCAGCGCCAGTCCGAGCAGGCGGTCATCCAGTCGGAGAAGCTCGCCGCCTCGGAGCAACACGCGCGCCAGGAGGTGTTTCTGCAGATCGCCCGCAACGTCAAGGATCAGCTCGGCACCATCAGCGGGCTGCTGTTCATGTCGAGTCAGGGCAGCGCCGCCGGAGAAGGCGGCGTCGACCCGGAGCAGATGAGCCAGCTGTTCGCCCAGCGGGCCGCCCAGGACGTCGAGCTGTTCTCGCGCATGCTGGTGGAGCTGCACGTACGGCTGAGCGACGATCCGGACGCCCAGTCCGCCCTCTTCTACGGCACCGCCACCCGGGCACGCCACAGCAACAATTTCATCTTCACCTTCGAGCGCATGCTGAGACGGGCCGAGGCCGTCGACCCCGACTTCATCATCCGGGACGCGCTGATGACCTCGAGTCACGGTCTGTGCTACCGGCTCGCCAAGCGCCACCAGGGCCATGCCCCGGCAGAGCTCGCCGATCCGGCAGTGACCGGCATTCACCTGAACTTCTGAGCGGGAGAACCCCATGCGAGGCATTCATTCGAACATCCAGCGGCTGGCGCGCGGGGCGCTGGTCCTCGCGGTCGCCGCGGCGGCAGCCGGTGCCGTCGCCGAGAGCGCGGAGGATCGCTTCGCCGGCGTCGAGGTGAAGGCTCTTCCCGTCCGCGACAACGTGTACATCCTCACGGGCGCCGGCGGCAACATCGGCGTCTCGGTCGGAGCCGACGGTACCCTGATCGTCGACGACCAGTACGCGCCCCTCGCCGATCGCATCGTCGCGGCCCTGGAAGCCATCGACGGCGGCGCCCCGAAACTCGTGCTGAACACTCACTTCCACGGTGATCACACCGGCAGCAACCCGATCTTCGGCGAGCTGGCGACGATCGTGGCTCACGACAACGTCCGCGCGAGGCTCGCCACTCGGGAGGATTTCCCGGCCCGCGGACTGCCGGTGCTGACCTATGCGGACAGCGTCACCGTGCACTTCAACGGTGACACACTGGAGGTGATGCACCTGCCGGCCGGCCACACGGACGGCGACAGCGTCGTCTGGTTCCGCGGCGCCAACGTGCTGCACACCGGCGACCTGCTATTCAAGGACCGGTTCCCCTTCATCGATCAGGCCAGCGGCGGTTCCGTGCCCGGCGTGATCGTGAACCTGACGCGGCTGTTGGACATGCTGCCGGAGGATGTGGCCATCATTCCGGGACACGGCCCGCTCGCCAGCCGGGCCGATCTGCAAGCGACCCTCGGCATGATCCGCGCCACCCGCGCGGAGGTGATGGAGGCGCTGGGCCAGGGGCGCTCGGTGGATGAGATCGTCGCCGACGGGCTGGATCCGCAGTGGGCCTCCTGGGGCGCCGGCTTCATCAACGAGGAACGCTGGATACGCACCCTGGCGGCCTCCGGTCCCTGACGGCATGGCAGACCACGGCTCCCACGACCCGCTGACGCGGCTGGCCGACGACCGGGCCAGAGCCCGCGAGCGCGACGATCCCTGCGCCAATCTGTGCACCCTCGCCAGCGTCGACGCCGCGGGGCACCCCCAGGCCCGTACGCTGGTGCTGCGGGAGGTCGACGACCGTCTGGCCGTGTTCGGCAACGAAACCAGCCCGAAGTGGCAGCAGATGGCCGGCTCCGCGTCCCTGGCGGTGGTGGTCTGGCTGCCGACGCTGCAGGTGCAGTACCGCCTGCAGTGCGACACGCGTCCGGTGCCGAAGCCTCGGGTCCACGAAAGCTGGCTGCTGCGCCCCGAGGCACCCAAACGCCTCGACTGGTTCTACACCCGGGAACTCGGGCAGAGCACGGCCGTCACCAGCCGTGACGAGCTGCTGGCGCGGCTCGAGGGCCTGACCCTGCGCGACCCGCTGCTCGCGCCGCGTACCGCCGCCGGGGTGTTCCTGGAGCCGGCGACGGTCGAGCGCCTGGACCTGGCGACCGGTGACGGCATCCACGACCGGATCCTCTACCGGCGCCAGGCCGATGGCTGGCACGCGGTGACCCTGGTGCCCTGATTCTCCGGATCAGAGATCCGCCGGATCAAGAATCCGCCGGATCACGAATCCGCAGTGACTATCCCCACCAGATTGTCGAAGCAGGTCTGCCGGGCCACCTCGACGAAACCGCGGATGAACGGGGCCGCCTGCTGATCCCGACGGACGGCGGCATACAGGGTCGGCCACACGCCTTCCTCGCCGAGCGAGCGTGCCACCACGTAATCCCGCTCCAGGTACTCGTGCAGCGCCCAGTTGGGCAGACACACCACGCCCCGCCCGCTGGCCACGAGCTGCACCATCATGGTCGTCAGCTCGGCGTTGCGGATGCGCGCGGGCTCGACGCCGGCGGGGTCGAGAAATTTCTTGAAGATGTCCAGCCGCTCCCGGTCCACCGGGTAGCTGATCAGCGTTTCGCCCGCGAGATCTGCCGGCTCGACCCACTCCCGGGATGCCAGCGGATGATCCCGGGCCACGGCGAGCTGGGCCTCGTAGCTGAACAGCGGCAGGTACGCGAGCCCCGCATCGTCGATGGGGTCCGCGGTGATCACCAGATCCAGGTCCCCCCGGGCCAGGGCGGGCAGCGGTGCGAAGTGAAAGCCGCTGGCGATGTCGAGCTCCACGTCGTGCCAGGCTTCCCGGTACCGATCGATGGCCGGCAGCAGCCACTCGAAACAGCTATGGCACTCGATCGCCATGAAGATGCGGCCCGCCTCGCCCCCGGCAAGCCGCGCGAGATCCTGTTCGGCGCCGTGGACCAGCGGCAGCACGTCGTCGGCCAGGCGCAGCAGCCGCTGGCCGGCGGTGGTGAAACGGACCGGCCGGGTCTTGCGGATGAACAGCGCACAGCCCAGCCGGGTCTCCAGATCCTTGAGCTGGTGCGAGAGCGCAGACTGGGTGAGATACACGCGCTCGGCCGCTTCCACCAGGCTGCCGGCATCCCGGAGCGCTACCAGGGTTCGGAGATGTCGCAGCTCGACCTGAGACATGAATATACTTCAGCCAAGAGAGTGGCTATGATGCATCGCATTCATGTTTGGCGTCTACACTCCGGGGTGTGTAAGCACAATGTCAGCCGGAATCGAGGGCCCGGGGAACTGTGCAACAGCGCACGATGCCCCCGCCGGAATGCTCTTAGACTGACAGGCAACTGGTAAGGCCGCTGCCCATGTTCGATGCCAACCGCGTGCTGATCGACGCGTTCGTAGACGCGCTGCGACATGCCTGTCGGGAAACCTATCCCGGCGTCACACCGGAGCTCGAAGCCGGCCTGGAGCGGGCGGCCCGTACCGCGTTGACCACCCTGCGCAACGTCGACTGCCCCTATCACGACCTGGAGCACACCCTGCTGGTCACCGACGCCGGCGTGGCGATTCTCCGTGGCCGTCAGCTCGCCCGCGGCGACGTCACCCCGGCGACCTGGCTGCAGGCCGTGACGGCGCTGCTGTTCCACGACCTGGGCTATCTGCGGGGCCTGCTCAGGGACGATCGCGACGGCGCCTATCTGATCGACAAGCAGGGCAAGCGGGTCACCCCGCCGCCCGGGGCCACCGATGCCTTCATGATGCCCTACCACGTGGCCCGCGGGTGCATGTTCGTGGCCGAGCGCTTCGCCGGGGATCCGGTCATCGACGGGTCGACGGTCGCGTCGTTCATCGAGATGACCCGTTTTCCGGTGCCCTCGGATCCCGCCTACCAGCAGCTCGACAGCATCGGCGCACTGGTCCGTGCCGCCGATCTGATCGGTCAGATGGCCGACCCCAACTACCCCATGAAGCAGGCACGGCTGTTCGCCGAGTTCCGCGAGACCGGCGAGGCCGAGCGGCTCGGGTACGGCAATCCGGCGGAGCTGCGCGCCGACTTCCCGACCTTCTTCTATCGGCAGGTCTACCCGTACCTGGGACCTGCGCTGGACTATCTCGGCCGCACCCAGGACGGCGAGCAGTGGATCGCCAATCTCATCCGCCACCTGCACGGCTCACGCACCAGCGCAGCCCCCCGCCTCGGACAGGACCGCGGCCTGCCGCGCAGCCTCGAGGAGTTCAACGAGCGCGCTCCGGGCGTCACGGCCAAGCCACACATCGCCGTCGACAACACCTGACCGGTCGCGGCCGTTCGGCCACGCGCTCGTTTTGCGAGCGCTAAGCCGAAGCTCATTCGGCCACGCGGTCGTTTCGCGAGCGCCAAGCTGAAGTTCGTTCGGCCGCTCCTGCAGAGTCGTCTCCCGGATCGGCGCCACGGGCAGCCCGAGGTGGCCATCCCGGCCCCGGCTGATTACACTCACGGGCTTTTCGCCCGCATGTAGCCGCTGTCCAGATGTCCGAGCCGGCCCCCGTCGCAACGCTCGCTGCGCCCCTTCGGGTCGCGCTGCTGGGCTACCGCAGCAATCCCTACAGCGGGGGCCAGGGCATATACATCAAGTATCTGTCCCGGGCGCTGGCTGCTGCCGGCCACGACGTCGACGTCATTTCCGGCGAACCCTATCCCGAACTCGAGGACCCGGTCCGGCTGGTGAAGCTGCCCGGCCTCAATCTGTACGCGGCACCGAATCACGTCACCGCCCTGCGTGCGCGGCATCTGCGCTCCGCCACGGACACCTTCGAGTGGCTGTCCATGCTCACCGGCGGTTTCCCGGAGCCGTACACGTTCGGCCGGCGCCTGAGCCGTCATTTCGACAGGCTGGATCGCGACCCCGGCCCGGGCTACGACGTGGTCCACGACAATCAGTGCCTCTCCTGGGGGACCCTGGCGCTGCAGCGCCGGGGCATTCCGCTGGTGACGACCATCCACCACCCCATCACCTGGGACCGGGACATCGCCCTGGCCCACGCGCCGGACTGGAAGCACCGGCTGCTGATCCGGCGCTGGCACCACTTTCTGCACATGCAGGGACGCGTGGCACGGGAGCTGCGCCACATCGTCACCGTCAGCGAGTCCTCCAAGCGGGACATCTGCGCAGCGTTCCGGATTCCACCCGAACGCGTGCACGTGGTCTACAACGGCATCGACACCGAGGTGTTCCGGCCCGCGCCGGAGGTCCCCCGCGACCCCTGGCAGCTCATCACCACCGCCAGCGCGGACCAGCCCCTGAAAGGCACCCAGCATCTGATCCCCGCCTTCGCCACCCTGTGCCAGCAGTTTCCCGAACTGAAGCTCCTGTTCGTGGGCCGGCCGAAGCCCGGGGGCACCACCGAGCGCCTGATCGAGCGTCTGGGTGTCGGCGACCGCATCCGCTTCCGTCACGGCGTGTCCGCGGACGAGTTCCGGGCACTGTACGCGGGCTCCGCGGTGGCCGTGGTGCCGTCGGAATACGAAGGTTTCGGCTTTCCCGCCGGCGAAGCCATGGCCTGCGGCACCCCGGTGGTCTCCACCGACGGCGGAGCGCTGCCCGAGGTGGTCGGCGATGCCGGACGGATCGTGCCCGCGAAGAACCCCACCGCGCTGGCCCAGGCCATCGGCGAGCTGCTCTGTGACGGCGCCGCCCGTGAGGTCCTCGGCCGGCAGGGACGGCAGCGGATCCTCGAGCGGTTCTCCTGGGCGCGGACGGCCGCGGCCCTGGACGGGCTCTACCGCCACGTCATGACGGACGGCCGACGATGAGCCTCACGACCATCGACTTCCGCCGCCTGCATCTGCAGCCGGGGCAGCGTGTGCTGGACCTCGGCTGCGGCGAGGGCCGGCACGCCATTACCGCCTGGCTGGAAGCACCCGTCCAGGTCGTGGGGCTGGATCTCTCGGCACGCGACCTCGCAACCGCCGCCGTCCGGGCCCGGGAATTCACCGCACCGGCACAGCCGGATCGCAGTCTCACCTTCATGCGCGGCAGCGGTCTGAACCTGCCGTTCGCCGATGCGAGCTTCGACTGCGTGATCTGCGCCGAGGTGCTCGAGCACATTCCCGACTACCAGCGCGTGCTCGACGAGATCCGGCGAGTGCTGAAGCCCGGCGGCGTGCTCGCCGTCAGCGTGCCCCGCTTCGTGCCGGAGTGGGTGTGCTGGCAACTGTCCGATGCCTACCACGAGGTGGAAGGCGGCCACGTGCGGATCTTCCGCACCGGCGAGCTGACCGGTGCGGTGGAGAGCCGCGGCCTGAAGCGCTATCACCGGCACTGGGCCCACAGTCTGCACGTGCCGTACTGGTGGCTGCGCTGCCTGCTGTGGCGCC
>MRWG01001261.1_pt1 | contig 35835 bp, 25 predicted proteins | sample 1013341 | NCBI WGS metagenome assembly MRWG01 (sample SAMN06117577, study PRJNA244670) | biofilm metagenome | biome: Water; feature: Cathode Biofilm; material: Biofilm; isolation source: microbial consortium enriched at the cathode of a solar microbial fuel cell | place: USA: District of Columbia ... | reverse complement strand
ACCAAAACCTTTTCACCCCAGTTCTCGGCGGGGCTGGTCGGCTATTACTACGACCAGATTACAGCCGACAGCGGATCCGGCGCCAGGCTCGGCGATTTCGAGGGACGCGTTGCCGCATTTGGCGGCACGGCGGGCTACAATTTCCAGCTCGGCCAGACACCGGTCTCGACACGCGTGAAGGTTTACCGGGAGTTCGCTGCGGAAAATCGTCTGGAAGGGACGTCGGCCTATCTCACCCTGACGATCCCGCTAAGCATGAAACACTAGCGCTGACTGGGCAAATTTTTATCTTGTTCAGCAGGCCATGAAGACCTCAAGTCACATGTACATGTGGCCTTTTTCAAGACAGGCGAGCGGCGCAAAACCAGATCCGTCTTTGCAGAGGGATAACTTCAGGATTGCGCAGTCGATTTCCAAAAGAAGCCAGAGCTTTCAAAGATCTATCCAAACCAACTTCTACAGAGGCCGAGGAACATCTATTGGTTGTTTCTGGTTTCGGTCGTAAAAAGCGTTTGAACGCAAGTCGCCCGACGCGTTGCCGAAAGCAATTTTGCTAGGCAATCCTTCAGCTCGAAGACGAACGCCCCGGTCAAAAAGGCGGTATTGAGATCGGTATTTGCCCCTTGTGTTCGCCCGCTGGATGCCCGCGTTTCCGAAAAGGCTTATTTGGTACTATCTTTACCGTTGTCCCTGCAGTTCTGCCAAACAATGCTGGGCCCGATTTCACAGGTCGTCCAGATTGTCCATCATCTGGTAGAAGAAGCCGATGGTCTTGCCGTATTCATCGACCCTGATGCGCTCATTGACGCCATGGAAACCTTCAAATTCCTTCGTGTTTTCAAGCTGGATGCCGGTGATGGTAAAAACGTCCGGAGCGAACGGCCGGGCCTGGAAGTGTTTTGAATCCGAGCCGCCGATCACGAAGAACGGCGCCACGACGAGATCATTGCCCCAGATCTGGCGAATGGTCTTTTCCAGTGCCTTGTAGCCGGGGCCTTCGGGGTCAGCCATGGCGGTTGCAGGTGTCGAGGCGGAGATGTCCCGAATGGTTATGCGGTCGTCGCCGATGGCATCCTTTACGTGCTGGATGATGACCTCGGGCGTGTCGCCGGGCATGGGGCGAAAATTCACGACTGCCGTCGCTGAAGGTGGCAGAACGTTATCCTTGATGCCGGCATTGAACATGCTGACGGCGATTGTCGTATGCATCATGGCCCGGGTGACCTGATCGCCGGCCATGACCTCGACAAACTGCTTTTCGAGATCGGTCATTTCGCCGTCCTTGCCGAAGGCAACGGCTGCATAAAGCGGCTGATAGGCTTCATCCAGTTCAGGCCCGAGGTAACGATACTGATGACGCAGCGCAGGATGAATGCGGTAGGGAAACTGCGCGGCTTCCAGCTTGGTGATCGCCTTTGCGAGAATGCCGATATTCGATTCCTCGGGCGGCTGCGATGAATGACCTCCGACCCCATGCATCGCCAGTTCAAGGCTGACGTAGCCCTTTTGCGCTATGCCGATCAGCGCCGTATTGTCTGGAAGTCCGGGGAACAGACCGGGCACCAGCGGAGCTGACTCATCCATGACGAAGGCAAATCGCTTGATGCCGCGTTTTTCCAGGGTCTCCGCAATAAATCTGGCCCCTTCCGGGCCGCCGACTTCCTCATCCTGGCCAAAGACGAAATAAATCGTCCGTTCCGGCTGCCAGCCTTCCTTGATCTTCATTTCAGCGGCTTCAAGAATGCCGTGAATCTGGTTCTTGTCGTCAAGGACACCACGTCCCCAGATGTATCCGTCTGCAACTGCCCCGGAGAAAGGATCTTGTTCCCACTGATCTCGCGAGTCCGCCGGCACTGGCACCACATCCTGATGGGCGTAGAAGAGGGCTGGCTCCAGATCCGGGTTCTTGCCTTGCCAGGTGTAAAGCAGGCTGTAGGGACGCGGATCACCGAGGATTTCTCGTTTCAAGACCTTGTGTACCTCCGGATAGGCCTCGACAAGGAACGCGTGATAGTCCTCAAACGCCTTGGTGTCGAAGTCGTCCCGGTCCTGGTTCGAGATCGTCGGAAACTGCACGGCCTTGGATAGTCGCTCCACCGCGCCATCGAGGTCGACGTCGATGGAAATCTGCTCGACGCCTTTCATTTGCTTGGAAGAGAAATCCTGCGGCTCTTCCGCCAAGGCAGTTGCGCCGAAGGCAATGGACGCCACGAGTGAAAAGCCGGCCGCATATCTGGTGGGGCACTTCATGTTGGTCTCCTGGCGTGCTCGTTCGACAAGAACCGATCCTGGTTGATCGTGTTCTTGTAAATCTTGCCTTCCTTCATGATCAGGATGAGATTTTCATCGGATCTGCGATCAGGCCAATTATTGTTCTCGACCGTCTCCCGGTTAGCGAGAAGTTGCATTCATTTTGCACCCATTTTTCGGGCTTGGTAATTAATCTTGATCAATCAGGTGGTCTGTTTTGCAAATTTGCCAAAAAGCGACGATGGGGAAGCACTACTCGAACCTGCGATCGTCACCCTGGAAACCGGCTCTTTTTGCGGGATTCTCTTTGGCTACTCGCTCATGGTCTGTCAGCGGCCCTTCGAATGCCGATGGTATCGAGAACCGTGGCATGGAATGGCCAGAAGTCTGTTGATCGTCAGCTGCAGCCGCTGGTGGAGCCGCAGGTGTCGCACTTCAGGCAGGTGCCGTTGCGCACCATGGTGAAGTTGCCGCATTCCGAGCAGCTCTCGCCTTCGTAACCCTTCATTCGGGCCTGGGCGATCTGCTGAGCCGCGGTTTTCACCTGTGGGGCAGGGGCCGAGGTCACTTCGACAGCGGCAGCTGCTTCCGAGCCGCGGGCGAAAGCCGTTGCGACGGCGGAGGTCTGGGCGGCGATTGTTGTGCCCAGTTCCACTTTCACCGCTTCGGTGATCTCGCCGGAAGGCTCGTTGCCGGCGACGAGACGGAACCGCTCGGTCTGGCCGCGGACGAGGCCGTGGGAAACCACACCGCCTGAGCTGCCCTTGTCCATGGTCTTGACCGCGCCAGCGCTGACCGGGCCGCTGAAGGCTTCCGGCGGGACGTGGGCAAGGTCGTGACGACCGAGGTAGGATACTGCCAGTTCGCGGAACACGTAGTCGAGGATCGACGTGGCGTTCTTGATCGCATCGTTGCCCTGGACCATGCCGGCCGGTTCGAACTTGGTGAAGGTGAACGCGTCGACATATTCCTCGAGCGGCACACCGTATTGCAGACCAAGCGAAACCGAGATCGCGAAGTTGTTGATGAATGCCCGGAGAGCCGAACCTTCCTTGTTCATGTCGAGGAAGATTTCGCCAAGGCGGCCATCGTCATATTCGCCGGTGCGCAGGAAGATGGTGTGACCACCGATCTTTGCCTTCTGGGTATAGCCCTTGCGGCGGGTCGGCAGTTTTTCCTGTTCGCGGACAACGCGTTCGACGATCCGCTCGACGATGCGTTCGGCAACCACTTCGGCCTTTGCAGCCATCGGCTTGGCGGCCAGAGCCTCGAGGGCCTCGTCCTCGTCTTCGTCCTCATCGGCCAGTAGCTGGGCGTTGAGCGGCTGGGACAGTTTGGAACCGTCGCGGTAAAGGGCATTCGCCTTGAGCGCGAGTTTCCAGGACAGCATGTAGGCTTCCTTGCAGTCCTCCACCGTCGCATCGTTCGGCATGTTGATCGTCTTGGAGATCGCGCCGGAGATGAACGGCTGGGCCGCTGCCATCATGCGGATGTGGCTTTCCACCGACAGAAAGCGTTTGCCGATACGGCCGCACGGGTTGGCGCAGTCGAAGACCGGATAATGCTCTTCCTTCAGGAACGGTGCCCCTTCCAGGGTCATCGCACCACACACGTGGGTGTTGGCGGCTTCGATGTCAGCCTTGGAGTAGCCGAGGAAGGTCAGGAGATCGAATTCCGGATCTTCCAGCTGCTCGTCGGTAACGCCGAGGGCCTTCATCTGCTCGTCGCCGAGGGTCCAGCGGTTGAAGACGAACTTGATGTCAAAGGCCGACTTCATGCCGTCTTTCAGCTTGGTCAGGCTCTCGTCGGTGAAACCCTTGGTCTTCAGCGCGGACGGGTTGACGCCCGGTGCCTGATCGATGGAACCATGGCCAACGGCGTAGGCTTCGATCTCGCCAATCTCGCTTTCGGTGTAACCGAGCTTGCGCAAGGCTTCAGGAACAGCGCGGTTGATGATCTTGAAGTAGCCGCCGCCGGCCAGCTTCTTGAACTTCACCAGCGCAAAGTCAGGCTCGATACCGGTGGTGTCGCAGTCCATGACCAGACCGATGGTTCCGGTCGGGGCAATAACGGTGGACTGGGCGTTGCGGTAGCCGTTCTTCTCGCCAAGCTCAAGGGCACGATCCCAGGCCTTCTTGGCCCGCTCGACGATCACCTGATCCGGGCAGGATACGTGGTCAAGAGCAACCGGAGCCGTGTTGAGGCCTTCGTAGCCGTCCGCTTCGCCGTAGGCGGCGCGGCGGTGGTTGCGCATGACACGCAGCATGTGGCTTGCGTTTTTCTTGTAGCCAGGGAAGGCGCCGAGTTCACCTGCCATTTCAGCGGAAGTGGCATAGGCAACACCAGTCATGACCGCGGTGAGGGCGCCGCAAAGTGCACGGCCTTCGTCGCTGTCGTACGGAATGCCGGAGGTCATCAGCAGGCCGCCGATGTTGGCATAGCCGAGACCGAGGGTCCGGAACTTGTAGGACAGTTCTGCAATTTCCTTGGACGGGAACTGAGCCATCAGCACCGAGACTTCCAGAACGATGGTCCACAGGCGGACGGCATGTTCGTAGTTGTCGATGTCGAAGGACCGGTCTTCCCGGCGGAACTGCATCAGGTTCAGGGACGCCAGGTTACAGGCCGTGTCGTCCAGGAACATGTATTCCGAGCACGGGTTGGATGCACGGATTTCGCCATCGGCAAGGCAGGTGTGCCAGTCGTTGATCGTGGTGTGGTACTGCAGGCCCGGATCAGCGGAAGCCCAGGCGGCATAGCCGATCTGTTCCCAAAGTTCCTTGGCCTTGACGGTCTTCAGAACGTCACCGGAGCGGCGGGCGGTCAGGTCCCAGGTGCTGTCGTCAACAACGGCGTTCAGGAAGCCGTCGGTCACACGCACCGAGTTGTTGGAGTTCTGTCCGGCAACCGTCAGATAGGCTTCGGAATCCCAGTCCGTGTTGAACGTCGGGAATTCGATCTTGGTGAAGCCCTGCTTTGCAAACTGGATGACGCGCTGGATGTAGTTTTCCGGCACCATCATCTTCTTGGCTGCGCGGATTTCACGCTTCAGCGCCGGGTTCTTGGCCGGATCGAAGCAGTCGCCGTTGTCCGCCTCGCAGTTGACGCAGGCGCGCATGATTGCGCCGAGGTGCTTCTGGCAGATCTTGGAGCCGGTGACGAGCGCGGCCACCTTCTGCTCTTCCTTGACCTTCCAGTTGATGTATTCCTCGATATCCGGATGGTCGACATCGACAACGACCATCTTGGCCGCGCGGCGGGTGGTGCCGCCGGACTTGATCGCGCCGGCTGCCCGGTCGCCGATCTTCAGGAAGCTCATCAGGCCGGAGGACTTTCCACCACCGGACAGGCGCTCGCCTTCTGCACGCACGTGGGAGAAGTTGGAGCCGGTGCCGGAGCCGTATTTGAACAGGCGCGCTTCACGGACCCAAAGGTCCATGATGCCGCCTTCGTTCACCAGGTCGTCGCCGACGGACTGGATGAAGCAGGCATGCGGCTGCGGATGCTCATAGGCGCTCTTGGACTTGACGAGCTTGCCGGTCTGGAAGTCGACATAGAAGTGACCCTGGCCCGGGCCGTCGATGCCGTAGGCCCAATGCAGGCCGGTGTTGAACCACTGCGGAGAGTTCGGCGCCACCTTCTGGGTCGCCAGCATGTAACGCAGTTCGTCGTAGAAAGCCTGAGCGTCGGATTCCTTGTCGAAATAACCGCCCTTCCAGCCCCAGTAGGTCCAGGTTCCAGCTAGACGATCAAAGACCTGCCGACCGTCAATTTCAGAGCCGTAGCGCTCGTCCTCTGGCAGGTCTGCCAGTGCGGCCTCATCGGCCTCATGGCGCCACAGCCAGGACGGAACGGTGTTTTCTTCTACGGCCTTCAGCTTGGCGGGCACGCCGGCCTTGCGGAAATACTTCTGAGCCAGAATGTCGGACGCGACCTGTGAAAACTGGGTCGGGACCTGAATGTTCTCCAGACGGAACACGATGGATCCATCAGGATTCCGGATTTCGCTGGTAGCGTTCCGGAATTCTACGCTGGCGTAAGGCGATTGACCTTCCTTGGTGTAGCGCCGCTCGATCCGCATCTTCTCAAGTCCCCTTTTAGATTACAGCCGGTTCCCCCGAACCGGGCTTGACCGCATTGCATCCGAACTGGCGTGGCCGCCTGCCTCTGTTCTCGAATGCCGCCCTGCAAGTTACAGGCTTCGAGCCTGTATGTAGCGTATCTTGTGTTTCTATCCACTATATATAGTGGTCATCAACAGGTTTGTCACGACATGCGCCTTGAAGTCGGCACAACAAAACCCGTCTCCCGGCTTTGGGGTCAAAGACCTGGAGCGGTACTCTTGGATACTGATGGTTTTGGATGACCGGAGCGCCCGGATAGGCACCCGACTACGCACATCGCAATGATGAGAAACTAATGTAAACGAATTCTTAAGGTCAAGGACCGAGTGACAACAGCTAGTGCCTGGATTGTGGGCAAACGCAAAATCTTGTGTGGTCGTGTGGATAATGGGGAACGGAGCGGGGACAGCGTTTTAGCAAGGGATTTAGCGCTTGCTTTCCCGGCGAAGGAGTGCCCGCCAGGAAGGCACAAGACCCTGTGGATGACGATAGACCGCATTTTATGAAAATTTGAAGAAAATGGCGGTGATCGATTTCAACCGGGTTTAAGCCGGGTCTGGTTTCATGATGACGGGATAGGGAAAAAGGTCCGCAATTCATGAAACATCACGCCGCATTCGGACTAGCGATGGAGGACATCGATGCTGTCGTCGTCGAGGACAGCAAGCCGATGCAGACGATTCTCCGGTCGATATTGCTCAGCTTCAAGGTTGCGCGCGTGCGGGTGTTCGATTCGGTCGACGAAGCGCTCGAGGCAAGTCTCGCCGAACCACCCAACGTGATTCTCACGGACTGGCGCATGGCGCCGACATCCGGCTACCAGTTCCTGCGTCTGGTGCGGCATCGCCACATGGAGCCGCTTTGTTATGTGCCGATTCTCTTCATTACGGCACATGGCACGCGACCGCTGGTCGACAAGGCCTTGCGGGCAGGTGCGCACCATGTGCTGGTCAAGCCGGTTTCGCCGTCGACGCTTTTCAAGCGCCTCAAGTGGCTTCTTGCAGACGACCGGCCGATGATCCTGGAGAACTCCGGCTTCTACAATATCTATGGCATTCAAAAGGCCATGGATGAACAGGCGGAAAAGATGCAGTCGCTTGCCGGAGCCCGGCTGCACCACCGCGTTGCCACGCAAAAGCGTGCGGAAGTGGAAGGAGCCGTTGAGGCGGCATTCGACACCAAGGAAGAAGAGCCGGAAAAGGTCTTCGCCGGTGTGAAGAAGGAAGCGCCTCCCAAACAGCATTCCGCCGCTGCCAAACATATCCGCAATGCCGGCTTTGCACCCTTCAAGGGTTTGAAACTTCACTGAAGCAGTCTGTTTGTGACCACATGGGTGCGGTGTGCACCGGGCGTGACTGCCGCAATCGGCCCGCAGGCGCAAAATCCCGTTCTTTTCTGGCTGCCAAGTCTGGACAGATGCGGCCGTTGTCGCCATAGTCCGCGAAATTCCGTCCTGTCATGTTGGCGGGGCAACGGATGTTTCCGACTTGCAATCAAGGGACCTTCAAAGGGCCATGAAAACTCTGCTGCTAGAATTGTTCACCTGGTGGAACAGCCAGACAATGGGCACCCGCTTCTTCACGTGGCGCAAGGGTGAGTTTGTCGGTGAGGATGAGTTCGGTAACAAGTACTACAAGGAACGCGCAGGCAAGAAGCGCTGGGTGATCTATAACGGTCTTGCCGAAGCCTCTGCCATTCCCGCGGGCTGGCACGGCTGGATGCATCACCGCGTTGATACGCCGCCGTCCGAAGAAACCTATCACGCCAAACATTGGCAGCAGGGTCACAAGGCCAATCCGACGGGCACTCCGGCCGCTTACCGGCCGCACGGTTCCATCCTGACCCCGGAAAAACGCCCGGATGTGACCGGCGATTATGAAGCCTGGACCCCGGGCAGCTGATAACCGCGTGAGCGCAAAACTAACGCTCGTACCAACTATCGAGCACCGCCAAAACCTCCTCACCACTGGCTTGCGGTGACAGGGCGTAGAAATCGGTTTCCAGCTTCAGAGCTTCGCTGAGCAGTTCGTTATAGGCAGCTTGAGGAACTTCCTCGGTGCCGAACTTGCTGAGGTGCTCGGTTACGAACTGAGTATCGAGCAGGGAATAGCCGCCGACGATCAGCCGGGCAACCAGATGCGCAAGGCATACCTTGGAAGCGTCGGTGCGGAAAGTGAACATGCTCTCGCCGAAAAAGGCGCCGTTCAGGCTGACACCGTAAAGCCCTCCGACAAGTTCGCCATCCTGCCAGGCTTCAATGGTGTGGCAATAGCCCATGTCGAAAAGCTCGCCGTAGAGGCGCCTGATCTCCCGGTTGATCCAGGTTTTCTGGCGTCCGGGCATGGGCTCGGCACAGCCATCGATAACGCCCTGAAAATCCGTGCTGACCCGCACCTCGAACACGTCGTTGCGAATCGTCCGGCGCAGGCGGCGAGGCAGGTGAAAGTTGTTGAGGGGAAGGATGCCGCGACGCTCTGGCTCCAGCCAGAAGAGGCCGGGGTCGTCGGCAGATTCTGCCATCGGAAACAGGCCGCAGGCATAGGCTTTCAACAGCACCTGCGGTGTGATTTCCATGATGATGTCGTCTTTGTAACCAGCCATGAGGCCTCACTTACCAGACGGGATGAGCAGATCAGCAGGTGTCGACTTGAGCACCCAAAATCTGATCGGCCGGAGTGCCGGAGCACCTCATGCGCATTCCTTGGAACACGCGATGCTCCCGGCACTCGTCCCAGGATCCGGTCAGCTGGACTTCTTCGCCAGATATTGTTCCAGCCAGTGGATGTCGTACTGACCGTTCGCTATGTCCTGATTTTCCACCAGATCGCGGAAAAGCGGAATAGTCGACTTGATTTCGTCAACCACAAATTCGTCCAGGCAACGACGCAGACGCATCATGCATTCCACTCGGTTACGGCCATGAACGATCAGCTTGCCGATCAGACTGTCATAATAAGGCGGGATCTTGTAGCCCTGATAGACACCGCTGTCGACGCGAACACCCAGACCGCCCGGCGGGTGGTAGTAGGTGATTGTGCCTGGTGACGGCGTGAAGTTGACCGGATCTTCCGCGTTGATGCGGCATTCGATGGCGTGACCTTCGAACGTGATGTCGTCCTGGGTCATATCCAGCGATCCACCTGCGGCGATGCGGATCTGCTCGTTGACGAGGTCGATGCCGGTGATCATCTCCGTAACTGGGTGTTCAACCTGCAGACGGGTGTTCATTTCAATGAAATAGAACTCGCCGTTCTCATAGAGGAATTCCACCGTGCCGACGCCGCGATACTTCAGCTTGCGCATGGCAGCAGCGACGATCTCGCCGATTTCCTTGCGCTGGCTGGCATTGAGGCTCGGGGAGGGAGCTTCTTCGAGCACCTTCTGGTGGCGGCGCTGCAGCGAGCAGTCACGTTCACCGAGGTGAACCGCATTGCCCTTGCCATCGCCCAGTACCTGGATCTCGATATGCCGAGGCTTGCCGAGATATTTTTCCATGTAGAGCGCGTCGTCGCCGAAGGCAGCTTTTGCTTCGGAACGTGCAGTGGACAGGGCAGTATCAAGCTCGGCTTCGGTGCGGGCAACCTTCATGCCGCGGCCACCGCCACCTGCAGCTGCCTTTACCAGAACCGGATAGCCGATCTCGCGGGCGATCGCGTGGGCGTCGTCACCAGCCGTCACGGCACCGTCGGAGCCAGGAACAACCGGGATGCCAAGCTCCTTGGCCGTCTGCTTGGCCTGGATCTTGTCACCCATGATGCGAATGTGTTCAGCGGTCGGGCCGATGAATTCGATACCGTGTGCTTCAAGGATTTCCGCGAAACGGGCGTTTTCCGACAGGAAGCCGTAACCCGGGTGGACAGCATCCGCTCCGGTGATTTCACAAGCCGCAAGAAGCTGCGGGATGTTCAGGTAGCTGTCGCGCGCGGCAGGCGGGCCAATGCAGACGCTTTCGTCTGCCAGGCGCACATGCATCGCATCCGCATCAGCGGTGGAGTGAACCGCAACGGTGGAGATGCCGAGCTCTTTACAAGCGCGCAGGATGCGCAGGGCGATCTCGCCGCGGTTGGCAATGAGAATCTTGGAGAACATGGCCACAACGGCTCCTTATTCGACGATAATAAGCGGTTCGCCGAATTCCACCGGCTGAGCGTCGTCCACAAGGATCTGCTTGACGGTGCCCGCCTTGGTGGCAGGAATGTGGTTCATGGTTTTCATGGCTTCGATGATCAGGATCGTCTGGCCTTCCACTACCTTGTCGCCAACCTGAATGAAGGCCGGTGCGCCCGGTTCGGCGGCGAGATAGGCCGTGCCGACCATTGGCGAGGTTACGGTCGTGCCGGCGTGGGCCGGTTCGGCGGCAGGCGCTGCTGCTGCCGGGGAAGCCGCTGCGGCCGGTGCTGTCGGTGCGGCCATAGGTGCTGCAACGTTCACCGGTGCGCTGATCGTCATCTGACGGGCCACGCGAATGCGCGTGTCACCCTGTTCCAGTTCGATTTCCGAGAGATTTGTCTCATCCAGGAGAACGGCGAGGTCCCGGATCAGGGCCGTGTCGAATTTCTTGTTATCATTACGCATCATGTTTGGCTCTCATACTCGGTCCGCAAGACACGCAGCTGGCCGGCTCGCCGGGCGACCGCTCCATACCGGGATGGGGTCAGACCCGAAATATCCAGCCCTGCAACTCGATCAGGGTCCGTAAGGCCGGGGCCGCAACCACGCTCTTGCTCCGCCGTTGTTGGGCGGACAAAGATCTTCGGCCCGTCTCTTCCTGGAGGCGAGCCACGCTTCTTATAGGGATTCAATTGGAACAGGAAAACCCCCGATTTCTCACTGACATGAGGAATGGGGGTTTCCAACAGGCAAGTGAACGCCGAAACACTGTTTCGGCTCACAGGTTCAGCAAGTGGTCTGGCCGCAATTCTGCAGCGCGTCGAGCTTCTGGCTCAGTTCCTCATAACCGACCGCGCCCATGACCACGTCGTTGCCGACCACATAGGACGGAGTGCCGGTCAAGCCGAGACGGTTGGCCAGGGAGTAGACTTCTTCAATCGTCTGGCCGGCTTCGTCCGTTTTCATGGACGCCAGGAGATCGTCTTCCGAAATGCCGACGGACGTCGCTGCCGCGAGGGCGCTGGCCCGGTTCGCCTGGCCGCGGCTCAGAAGCAGTTTTTCATGGAATTCGCCGTATTTCTCTGGCGCCACAGAGTTGACCGCGACAGCCACCTGGGCAGCTTCGACAGAGCCCTGGCCGAGAACCGGGAATTCCTTCAGGACGACTTTGAGGTCGGGGTTTTCATCGATCAGCTTGACCATGTCGCCGTGCGCGCGCTTGCAGTAGCCGCAGTTATAATCGAAGAACTCGACCAGGGTGACAGACCCTTCCGGATTGCCCAGCACCACCTGCCGCGACGAATTGAAAAGAACGTCGGCGCTTTCGTTGAGGGCTTCTACGCGCGCAACTTCGGCAGCTTCCTTTTCACGGCGATCGAGTTCGGTCAGCGCTTCGGCAATCACTTCAGGATGCTCAAGCAGGTATTCCCGCACGATTTTTTCAATCTCACCACGGTTCAGATCCTGAGCGGCAACCGGGCCAGCCAGCAGGGTAAGCGCAAGCGCGCAAGCCGACAGAACGCGCAGCAGCATCGGCGGGCAGAGCGACCCGGTCTTCAGGATCTGGATCTTCGGGGAAGTGTCGGTCATTCAAGGCTCCTCAGGTAACCGTCTTTCGTTCGAACGGCACCCATATGTGTCTGAGATATCAGCGGCCGTTGTTAGGCAGATTAGGTGGGTTGTACGCTACAATGTCGTCCGCTTGAAGCCATGCCGGCGTTCCTCTCTTCAAACTTTTTTGAGCACGCGCCGCGTAGCGTTTCGCAGCCTGGAAATCGCCACTTACCATCAGGCCTTTCGCAGTTGCCAAATCAGCTTCCGCACGCTCGTCCTGGCGGCCGTGGGCAATGGCCAGCTGACTGTAGGCAACGCCCGAGTTCTGGTCCCGCTGGATTGCCTCCTTCAAGATGCGTTCTGCCTCCGGCAGATTGGACTTGTCATTCGAAGCAACCAGCGCATACCCGAGCCAGGTGAGGAACTGCGGTTCGGTTGGTTTGAACGACAGAGCCTTGCGGAAGGGCGCGATCGCGCCTTTGGGATCGCCACCTTCGATCAGGGCCTGCCCCTTGAGCTCGTAATAATAGGGGTTGTTCGGCTGCGTGCGGATCAGGGCGTCTATCTCCTTGACCGCGCCTTTTCCCCGGCTCTTCATTGCGGCAATAGCGCGTGCGTATTGTGCCTGAGGGCTTTTGTCGCTGCGCGGATAGGCTCGCAACGTGGCGGACGGATGGCTGGTGAAGGCGAACAGCTTGGCCCGCACCATGTCGTGCCTGTATTGCAGTACATAGTCTTCCGGCTGGTTGAAGTATTTCGATTTCTGCGCGTCGGTCGCCAGACTGTTGTAGCGGTCCTGTGCCATCGGGTGGCTCTGGGCATAAGGGTCGGCGTATTTGCGGGTGAACATCTGCTGTTCCGACATGCGCTCGAAGGTCTTCAGCAGGCCGCGCGGACTTTGTCCGGTGGCACTCAGGTATTTGAGTGCGGCCCGGTCGGCTGCGGCTTCTTCGCCGCGCTGATAGGACAGGAACGACCGCTGGCCGACGGATCCCGAGCCCATGATCACAGCGCCACCGCCCGAAGCAACCTCACCGGACCCGGAGGCCGCACCGGCTGCCGCGGCCCCCGCACCGAGAATCATGCCGATGACAGAGATGATCTGGGCATTGGCGGCAGCGGCACGCAGGCGCACGAGATGACGACCGGCGATGTGGCCCGATTCATGGGCAATCACGCCAATCACTTCACCGGGTGTTTCCGATTCCATGATGACACCGATGTTGATGAACATCCTGCGGCTGTCGGGAACGAAAGCGTTGAAGCTCTTGTCGTTGACCAGAATGATTTCCGGTTCTGAATTGGAAATGCCGGCAGCCTTGAAGATCGGCGTCGCATAGTCCTTCAGAAGATGTTCCGTTTCTGCATCGCGCACGAGCGGCAGGCTGCGCCCCTGTGCCATCGCTGGTACCGAAACAAGAGGCAGGGCGAGGGCGCTTGCACAGGCAAGTGCGACCGCTTTACGCGCAAGGCTGCGAGGAAAATCGATTTTCAAAATGGCGGAACCAGGCACAGGTGCAAAACTCCAATCCGGACCGGAACGCTTTCCAGGCTCATCTTTGCTCAGATGTTATCCTGGGACATGGATGTGTGGCGAAGGTATGGAGGTGTGCGATGCGGGTCAAGGAAGCCGGCATGACAAAAAGGTAAGGTGCCGGGCCGTTGTCGTGCCGGAACAGCCCAAAAGTTTCAACTGGTCGCACGCGTTGCATCGGATGGAAAAATCCGCGATAGGGTGAAGCCAGTTTCTCAGCCGGATTTTCAGGACACATGAACCAGCCTCTTTTTCAGCCGTCTCGCCGCAGTGACGTTGCCCCCTTCATCGCAATGGATGTTCTTGCCGAAGCGGCACGTCTGGAAGCGCAGGGGCGCAAGATCATTCATATGGAAGTCGGGCAGCCATCGGCCCCGGCGCCCAAGGCTGCGTTGGATATGGCGAGAAAAGCTCTGGATCATGGTCGTCTCGGCTACACCGAAGCGCTTGGCATCCGCCCATTGCGCGAGGCATTGGCTGCGCATTATCGAACGGCCTATGGCGTCGACGTGCCTGTCGAGCGGATCATGGCAACCACGGGCTCATCCGCCGGTTTCAATCTCGCCTTCCTTGCCGCGTTTGATCCCGGGGACCGAATTGTCCTGACGGCTCCCGGTTATCCGGCCTATCGCAACATCCTGAAAGCCCTTGGTCTCGTTGCGGTCGAGATCGAAGTCGGGGAGGAAACCCGGTGGAGCCTGACGCCAGCGCATCTGGAAGAGGCTCAAAAAGAAGGTCCTGTGAAAGGCGTCCTGGTTGCCAGTCCAGCCAATCCGACCGGAACGATGATGACGGCCGACGCGCTGGAAGACCTGATCCGCTATTGCGACGAGGCGGGCATATGGTTCATCTCGGATGAGATCTACCATGGGCTTTGCTACGACGGTGAAGAGAAGACAGCGCTGGAAACATCGCAGAATGTCATTATCGTCAACAGTTTCTCGAAATACTATTGCATGACGGGCTGGCGCATTGGCTGGCTGGTGTTGCCGGAGCAACTGGTGCGCCCAACAGAGCGGATTGCCCAGAGCCTCTATATTTCTCCGCCGGAGCTGTCCCAGATCGCTGCGGGAGCAGCACTCAACTCGGTGCAGGAACTGGAAGCGGTCAAGGCAGGGTATGCTGCCAACCGCGCCTTGCTTCTCGACGGGTTGCCGAAAATCGGTCTCGACAAGCTGTTGCCGGTAGATGGGGCTTTTTACATCTATGCAGATATAAGCCAGTTCAGCTCGGACAGTCTCGATTTCGCGAGGCGTATGCTGCACGAGGCAGGTGTCGCGGCAACGCCCGGTGTCGATTTCGATCCCGTGCACGGTCATGAGTTCTTGCGCTTTTCCTTTGCAGGTGCGCATGACGATATGAAGTTGGCGCTTGAGAAGCTCAGAGGTTTTCTCAAAGCAGTCTGATCATCGATCGCATCGGACAACAAAAAAGGCGGCACACTGGCCGCCTTTTCCAATTCAAAGCTGGTTGATGTCACCGGTTCAGAAGAACGACCGGCCACGCTGCCACCAGCCGCCGCGTTTCGGCTTGTCTTCCTTGTCGTCGTCTCCAGATGTTTCGCTGGTTACGACAGGCTCGGCCGGCGCCTTGCGCGCAGGTGCTTCTTCTTCGGCATCGGCATCGGCTTCGCTGGCAATCGGCTGTTCGGAAGTCGGCGTTTCGACCACGATGGTGTCAGCTTCAGCCATCACCGGTGTCTCATCTGCCGCATCGGCCTCTACAGGAACGGCGGCACCGTCCTGCTGCGCAGTTTCTTCCGCAGGGCTTTCGCCGCTAGCGTCCGAAACCGTGTCGCCATCGACGGCCTTTGCCTCATCGGCCTGGGCACCATCCTGTGATGCGGCACCCGCAGCTTCTGATTCCTGACCGCTTTCGGCGACGGCTACGGCTTCAGAACCGGTCTGATCGTCCTGCTGTTCTTCAGAGGAAGCGGCTTCGCGAGTTTCGTCATTGGTCTCGCCGTCGTTTTCAGCGCCACCTTCTGCCTGCATATCGTCACCGTTGCGACGGCCGCGGCGACCACCACGGCGTCCACGGCGGCGCTTGCGACGCGGTTCATCGTCACCGTCCTCATCACCACCGGAACGGGCTTCCTGCGGCTGCTCGTCATCGCCATCGGCATCGTCTGCCTCGGCGTTGACCTGACGCGATTCGCCATCGTCCTGCTGGTTATCGGAACCACCCCTCCGGCGCTTGCGCCGGCGGCGCCGGCGGCGGCCGTCATTGTCGTCTTCCTGAGCGAATTCCTCGATGTCCGGCTGTTCGGTGTCTTCGTCGATGATCTCGATCGTATCCGGCTGGACAATCGCAGGAACCGGCATCGGCACACGGTCGCGATCGACCGGTGCACCGCGCTCCAGAACGTAGAGCTGGCCATTGACCATGTCGTCCGCATGCACTTCGACATCGATGGCGAAGCGGGTTTCCAGATCGACCAGGTTCGAACGTTTCTGGTTGAGGATATAGAGCGCTACCTGCGTAGTGGTGCGAATGATCAGGTTGTGGGACGCGCCTTTCAGAAGGTTGTCCTCAACCGAACGCAGCACGTGCAGGGCAACGGATTCCACAGACCGGATCATGCCGGTGCCCTGGCAATGCGGGCAAGGCGTGGTCGAGCTTTCCAGAACGCCGGTGCGGATGCGCTGACGCGACATTTCCAGCAGGCCGAAGTGCGAGATCCGGCCAACCTGAATGCGGGCGCGGTCGTTCTTCAGACAATCCTTCAGCTTGCGTTCGACCGACCGATTGTTCTTCGACTCTTCCATGTCGATGAAGTCGATGACGATCAGGCCGGCAAGATCGCGCAGGCGCAGCTGTCGGGTCACTTCTTCCGCCGCTTCCAGGTTCGTCTGGAGCGCGGTGTCCTCGATATTGTGTTCGCGGGTTGACTTGCCGGAGTTCACGTCGATCGAGACCAGAGCTTCGGTCTGGTTGATGACGATATAACCACCGGACTTCAGCGTAACCTGCGGCGAGAACATTGCATCGAGCTGCGGTTCGACACCGTAGCGGATAAACAGCGGCGAGGGGTCGCGGTAGGGTTGGACGTTCTTCGCATGGCTCGGCATGAGCATGCGCATGAAGTCCTTGGCCTCGCGGTAGCCTTCTTCGCCCGCAACCAGGACCTCGTTGATGTCCTTGTTGTAGAGGTCGCGGATCGATCGCTTGACCAGACTGCCTTCCTCATAGACGAGGCTTGGAGCACTGGATTTCAAGGTCAGCTCGCGAACGTTTTCCCAAAGCCGCATCAGGTATTCGAAGTCGCGCTTGATCTCGGCCTTCGTCCGGCTTGCACCGGCGGTGCGCAGGATCACGCCCATGCCTTCCGGCACATCCAGTTCGGAGGCGATCTTCTTCAGTCGCTTGCGGTCAGTCGGCTGGGTAATTTTGCGCGAAATGCCGCCGCCACGAGCGGTGTTCGGCATCAGCACGGAATAGCGGCCTGCGAGCGACAGGTAAGTCGTCAGTGCGGCGCCCTTGTTGCCGCGCTCTTCCTTGACTACCTGCACCAGAATGATCTGGCGACGCTTGATGACTTCCTGAATCTTGTACTGCTTGCGCAGCGGGATAATGCGCTCAGGAACTTCTTCCATCGCATCTTCCGCGCCGACGGATTCGACGGCGTCGACATCATTGTCGGCATCATCGTCATCGTCGTTCTGGCGCTGGCGGCGACGACCGCGCCCACGGCCACGCGAGCGAACCGGAGCCTCTTCTTCTTCGTCCGCTTCTTCCTCGGAAGAGGATGCTTCGTCGTCATCTTCGTCGGAGGCGTCTTCGTCCGTGCTGCGCGCGGATACGGCTTCGCCATCCGTTTCGTCGGCTGAAGTCTCTTCGGAAACTGCGTCAGGCTCTTCCGTGGCTTTTACGGCCTCTTCGTCGCCTTCTGCGGTATCCGCCTCAACCTTGTCGCTGGCAACGGTTTCAGCAGCTTCGTTTCGTGCTGCACGGGAGCGGCGGCGGCGCTTTGGTTTTTCTTCACCGTCCGAATCATCACGCTGTCTGTCGGCTGCTTCCGCAGCCAGAAGTGCTTCCCGGTCGGCAACGGGGATCTGATAGTAGTCAGGGTGAATTTCGCTGAAAGCGAGGAACCCGTGGCGATTTCCGCCATATTCGACGAATGCGGCCTGCAGGGACGGTTCGACCCGGGTTACCTTGGCAAGATATATGTTACCGCGCAGTTGCTTCCGATTAGCTGCTTCAAAGTCGAATTCTTCAACCCGATTGCCACGCACGACGACGACCCGGGTCTCTTCCGGGTGGCCCGCGTCGATCAGCATTTTGTTTGCCATTATTGAACTTCTCCACGGCAGCACTCATGGGCGCATGTGCGAAACGCGCATCGCGCAGCAGGAGGATGTCTGCCGTATTTGTTTTGCTAAGATGAGAAAGAGCGTCTGCGCCCGGCGCGGTCGTATGATCAACGCAAGCAGCCGCTGAAGCGGTACCTTGCTGTATGTTGATCACCATGTGCATCGCGCGGGTCCTTCAGGCAACGCAGGCCCTTTAGTTAAGTCGTTGTACCTTCTGCCGGTATGCAGCCTGGCTTCGCCAATGGGCTTGCATCCGGTTCCGGAATGGGTCCGCTCCTAACGGCCGCCGAAAACCTCGCCGGGGAAACTGCCGTTTTGTAAGGGCAACACGTCGCGAGGCGGGGCGGTCTCAAAGAGGTGCCGATACCAGATCCACTGTCTTCCAGGGCTTGTCTTTAAGCGGCAGAACGGCCTCTGTTCTGTCGTTAGAAGGCCTGGGAATGCGATAGCGTTGTGGATAGACACCCATGTCAGCTATCTGGAAAGGTATCGGTTTCAAACCGAAATCCGTAAGGTACTTTTACGTTCCGTCGCAGCGCATTGCAAGCAATGTGAATTGGATATGGCATTTTCCTTGCGTGGCGGATGGCGTATGACAGGGCTGACGGGGGCTCAACACGCGAAGTTTTCGAGCGACATGGCCGAAATAATTGAGTTCAAGGACAGAATGAAACCGCAAGTAGACCAGGGACCGGGCACTGTTTTGAGACTGGCGACGTCTTTCGCAGTGGTTTTGAGCATCTGCGTTGCTGCGTTTGCCGGCCTGACTTGCGCCGCATCTGCCGAACCGGAAAAGGCCCGGGTAACCGGAGCGCGCGTGGCGGGAGACGAGGCGCGCACGCGATTCGTTCTTGATATGAACCGTCAGGTGACACCGACCATCTCCGGCCTTGCCAATCCGGCCCGGCTGATCATTGACCTTCCCGAAGTGACATTTTCGCTGCCGGCCGATTCTGGCGAGAGCGGGCGAGGGCTTGTCACCGACTGGCGCTTCGGCCTCTTTGCGGTTGGAAGATCCCGTGTGGTGATGGACCTGACGGGACCGGTGAAGGTCGACAAGACATTTTTCCTGCCGGCTGTCGATGACCAGCCTGCGCGGCTTGTTGTGGACCTTGTCAGCGCGACAGCCGACGAATTCGACACCTTTGTCGAGACCTCAAGGCCCAAGCGCGTCGTCGCCGGGAGTGATTCCGCACCGAAAAGTGACCGGTTGACTGCTCCAAAGAACAGAGACAAGCCGCTGATCGTCCTCGATCCGGGGCATGGCGGTATCGACACCGGGGCGACAGGCGTCCACGGAACTCTCGAAAAAGCGATCGTTCTCGACTTCGCTCAACTGCTCAAGGAAAAGCTGGACGAAAGCGGGCTCTACAACGTTCAACTTACCCGGGATGATGACACATTCATCCCGCTGGGGCGCCGAGTTGAAATCGGTCATGAACTCGAAGCCGATCTCTTCGTCTCCATTCACGCCGATTCTGTCCGGCGCGGTCAGAAATTGGCGCGTGGCGCAACCGTCTACACAATTTCAGACAGGGCGTCGGACCAACTGGCCGAAGATCTGGCCCAATCGGAAAACATGTCGGACGTCATCGCTGGTGTGGATCTGACGGAAGAGCCAACAGAGGTGACAGATATCCTGATCGATCTTGCGCGACGCGAAACGAGGTCGTTTTCGGTCTATTTCGCCAGGTCGCTGGTGGACGAGCTGAAAAGCGCTGTCCGGCTGATCAACAATCCGCATCGTTCTGCGGGTTTTCGGGTGTTGAAAGCCCATGATGTGCCCTCGGTGCTGGTCGAGCTCGGCTATCTCTCCAACGAACATGACGAGAAGCTTCTGATTTCCGACGAATGGCGTGAACGCATGGCGAATGCCATGACCGAGGCTGTTCACGGGTTTTTCCGGCCGCGGCTTGCGCGGCAACAAGCAGCACCGTCACAGTAAAAATCCTTGCATTGCTTTCAAAATGGCAGGTTAGCACTGGCGATTGCCTCAGCATCGCCATATTGGTGCACGAGGAAGGCAGACAAGTTTGTGCGACTGTCGGCATCGGTGATGCTGAGCAAATGTTTCCGTGTTAAAAAGCTGGAAGCGCTAAGAACGGGGAAAGACGAGCCCGCGGTATGAAATTTTTGGTGAAGTTTTTTGGCTACCTGTTCGGAATCGGCGCGATCTTTGCGCTGCTGATTGCCGCCGGGGTCTGGATGTACCTGCAGGACCTGACGAAGGATCTGCCGGATTATACCGCCCTGAAGAACTATGAGCCACCGGTCATGACGCGTGTGCATGCCGCTGACGGTAGTCTTATGGCCGAATACGCGACTCAAAGGCGCATGTTCCTGCCGATCCAGGCGATCCCGGATCGCGTCAAGCAGGCGTTTGTCGCAGCCGAAGACAAGAATTTCTACACCCACATTGGTGTTGACCCGGAAGGCATTGCCCGTGCGGCGGTGCGTTTCATCCAGAACTATGGGTCCGGCCGTCGTCCGGAAGGCGCTTCGACCATCACGCAGCAGGTCGCAAAGAACTTCCTCTTGTCCGATCTCGTGAGCGAAGAGCGTGAACGCCGTTCCGCCGCGTATGAGCGCAAGGTGAAAGAAGCGGTCCTTTCCCTGCGCATCGAGCAGGCCTATACCAAGGACGAAATTCTCGAGCTCTATCTCAATGAGATCTATTTCGGCTTCGGGGCCTACGGCGTCGCGGCCGCTTCGCTGATCTATTTCGACAAGTCGGTTCACGAACTGTCGCTTGAAGAAATCGCCTATATGGCAGCGCTGCCGAAAGGTCCGAGCAACTATCATCCTTACAGGAAGACAGAGGCCGCCATTGCGCGCCGCAACTACGTGATCGACCGTATGATCGCAGATGGTTACGTAAGCGCTCAGGACGGCGAGGAAGCCAAACAGAAACCGATTGTCGTCAAGCCGCGTGAAACCGGCTCTCGCCTGTTTGCTGCCGAGTACTTCACCGAGGAAGTCCGCCGCGAAGTGGCTGACATCTTCGGCGACAAGCGCCTTTACGAAGGCGGGCTTTCGGTGCGGTCGACGCTTGACCCCGAAATGCAGAAACTGGCCCGCAAGTCGTTGATGGACGGTTTGATTGCCTTCGATCATCAGCGTGGCAGCTGGAATGGCCCTGTCGACAAGATCACCCTTGGTGCCGACTGGGGCATCGATCTGGCCAAGGTGGAAGCCCTGAGCGATCTGCCGGAGTGGAAACTCGCGGTGGTTCTGGAAGCTGGCGGTGAAGAGGCCAAGATTGGCGTTCAGCCGGAACGGCAGGTCAGTGGCCAGCTTTCCGAAGAACGCAAGACCGGCCCGATGTTCCTGAGCACCATGAAATGGGCCCGGGTCAAGGGCAGGGCACCGAGCGCCGTTTCCGATGTGCTGACGCCTGGCGATGTTGTTTATGTCCAGGAAAGCCCGGTTGCGCCTGGAACCTATGAGCTTCGTCAGATCCCGAAGGTGTCGGGTGCTCTGGTGGCGATGGATCCCTATACCGGCCGTGTCCTTGCACTTGTCGGTGGTTTCAGCTTTGCGCAGAGTGAATTCAACCGTGCAACGCAGGCCTACCGGCAGCCAGGATCGTCCTTCAAGCCGTTCCTTTACGCAGCCGCTCTCGACAACGGTTACACGCCGTCTTCCGTGATCATGGACGCGCCTCTGGAAATCAGCCAGGGCCCGGGTCTCGGCACATGGCGCCCGCAGAACTACGGCGGCAAATTCTACGGTCCGTCGACCCTGCGCACAGGTATCGAGCTCTCGCGGAACGTCATGACTGTTCGGCTCGCTCAGGACATGGGCATGCCGCTGGTCGCAGAATATGCGAAGCGTTTCGGCATTTACGACAACATGCTTCCGGTTCTGTCCATGTCACTTGGTGCGGGGGAAACCACCGTGCTGCGGCTGACCACCGCTTATGCGACCATCGCAAATGGCGGCAGGAAAGTTCGACCGACCCTGATCGACCGTATTCAGGACCGTTACGGCCGCACCATCTACAAGCATGACAGCCGTATCTGTGACGGCTGTACGCAGGATGTGTGGGAAGGCCAGGACGAACCGACCCTGATCGACGACCGCGAGCAGGTACTCGACCCGATGACTGCCTATCAGATCACATCTATGATGGAAGGCGTGGTTCAGCGCGGTACGGCAACGTCCGTTCGTGCGGTTGGTCGTCCGGTCGCCGGCAAGACCGGCACCACCAACGACGAAAAAGACGCCTGGTTCATGGGCTTTACACCGGATCTTGCGGTGGGCGTGTTTGTGGGCTTCGACAATCCGAAACCGATGGGCCGCGGGGCAACCGGCGGTCAGGTGGCGGCGCCGATCTTCACCGAGTTCGTCAAGACTGCTCTGGCCGACAAGCCGCCGGTGGAATTCCGTGTACCCAAGGGTCTTCAGCTGATCCCGATCAACCGCCGTACCGGTCTTAGAACCGCTGCCGGCGATCCGGGGTCGATTCTGGAAGCCTTCAAGCCGGGCATGGCCCCGCCGGACAGTTACTCCGTCATCGGGTTCCAGGACACCATGGGAGTTCCGACTGCGGTTTCTCCGGAAGCGCAACAGGCCGTTACGGTCGGTACAGGCGGTCTTTACTAGCCCGTCTGTTCTTGCAGGGGCTGGCCGACTGTCAGGTCATCGCGAGATCCTTTTCGACGGTTTACAGTGAAGTCCTGCTTGGGTAATGTCCCGCTCCAATTCTCGGCCCGGTGCCTCTTGCTGGAGACCGGGCCGCTTCACATCAAAAGCGAGGTATCCGATGCGCGCCGAAATGGAAGCGATCGTCGATGAAATCAAGCAGGCCATAAGCCTGCTGAGGAGGCATCTTTGACTGGGATCAAGCCGTCGTCCGACTTGAAGAGCTGAACGCCCTTTCCGAAGATCCGAACCTCTGGAATGAGCCGTCCAAGGCCCAGAAGCTGATGCGCGAGCGTCAGCAGCTTGATGACAGCATTGGTGGCATCAAGTCGCTGGAGCAGGACCTTTCCGACAATATCGAACTGATTGAACTCGGCGAGATGGAAGACGACAAGTCCGTCATTACCGATGCCGAGGAAGCGCTTCGTGGTCTCAAGGGCAAGGTCAACCAGCTGCAGCTCAATTCGCTGCTGTCCGGTGAGGCCGATGCGAACGACACGTACCTGGAAATCAACTCCGGTGCCGGTGGTACCGAGAGCCAGGACTGGGCGTCCATGTTGCTTCGCATGTACCGCCGGTGGGCGGAAAAGCGAGGCTTCAAGGTCGAAGTGCTGGAATATCATGACGGTGAAGAAGCGGGCATCAAGTCTGCGACCTTGCTGATCAAGGGCGAGAATGCCTATGGCTGGCTGAAGACCGAATCGGGCGTGCATCGCCTCGTGCGGATTTCGCCCTATGACAGCAACGCCCGCCGCCACACCAGCTTCTCCAGTGCCTGGGTCTATCCGGTGATTGACGATTCCATCGAGATCGACATCAACGAAAGTGATTGCCGCATTGATACCTACCGCGCCTCCGGTGCAGGTGGTCAGCACGTCAACACGACCGATTCCGCCGTGCGTATCACGCACCAGCCGACCGGTATCGTGGTGCAGTGTCAGTCCGAGCGCTCACAGCACAAGAACCGGGCAACGGCCTGGTCGATGCTGAAGGCCCGCCTTTATGAAGCGGAGTTGAAGAAGCGCGAAGAAGCGGCCAACGCCGAAGCTGCTTCGAAAACCGACATCGGCTGGGGGCACCAGATCCGCTCTTACGTGCTTCAGCCCTATCAGTTGGTCAAGGACCTGCGCACGGGCGTTGAGAGCACGTCTCCGGGCGATGTTCTCGATGGCGATCTGGATGAATTCATGGAAGCTGCGCTGGCACAGCGCGTCTTTGGTGGAGATCCGGTCGAAGTCGCCGATATCGACTAACGGCACAGTGGAAAATACAATTGAAAGCGGGGCCATTCGGCCCCGTTTTTTTGTTTCGGCCTTGTTCACCCTTCAAAGGTCGAGTGCCGAGAAGCGATCGCCTGCCGCCAGGAAAGCTGCCGGATTGCCGGGCTTGTCATGCCGGCGGATCTCGTAGTGGAGATGTGGACCTGTGGAGCGACCGGTGGAGCCGACATTGCCGACGAGATCGCCCGCCAGAACATGGTCGCCTTCCGATACCTGGATGCGGCTCATATGAGCATAGCGGGTGACGAACCCGTTCGCATGACGGATCTCCACCATCTTGCCGTAGCCACCGTTACGTCCCGCGCTGATCACTGTGCCGGGTGCCGTTGCGAATACGCGTGCGCCGTAAGGGGCCTTGAAGTCGATGCCAGTGTGCATGGCCAGCCGGCCCAGGAACGGATCAACCCGAGGGCCGTAGGTGCTTGACACGGAGCCGTTCCGGACCGGCCGTTTGATCGGCAGACGCAGTGCGGTAAATTTCACGCGTCGCAGTGTGTCCAGGGCTGTGTTTGCGCGGTCCAGACGGTCTGGAAAGTTCTCGTCGTTTATCGGCTGGAACGGGCCGCCGAGGGAGGTCTTTTCACGCAGTGTGGCGTTGAGGCCGGGCGTGATAGAGCGCGTGATGCGGAGGATGTCCTCAATACGGCCTTCCGTCGCGATCGTGATCGCATCGACGGCCGCCGTACTTTCTTCGTCCATCATGGAGATGTCGGCCTTTACCGCGTCGAGGGCAGCCTGTTTCTCAGAGTTTTTTTTTACGTCGGTATCCGGCGTTGCGGTATCGGTTGCCGGCTGCTGCAGAATAGCCAGAGGATCGAAGGATCTTGTGGAACCATCGCGCAATCCCAATGCCTTTACCGGTTCCTCGATCAACTCGCTTTCGCCGCCGATTGCAGATTTGTCGCTACCATCCAGGGAAGCGAGGTTGCGCTCGTCGAGCGAAGGTTTCTCCGGGGGCAGGGGCTTGTCGTTGCTGAGGTAGATACCGACGCTTTCTGCCCTGGCAACCAGGTCGGCCACGATGGCATGGCGCTGATTGAGGTCCTGCTGCCGGCGCAGAACGTCCATTACCTGGATCTCGACGGTTTCCCTGTCGACCATCTGGCGGCTCGTCAGATTTGCAATCTCGGTACGCAGGCGGTCGATGTGGTCCTGATACTCCAGCACCAGCTCTGTTCTTTCAGCGCTGGCCTCGGCTATCATGTCACTGCGCAGGGCGTAGTAGCCAATTGTGCCTGCAACCGCCAAGGTTGCCGTCACGCAGCCGATTGCACCGCAAATAAGATGAACCGGCCTTACACTGTACGTGGTCGTCTTCTCGCCCTTTTCCAGAACCGGATGATGTGGCTCTGTCCGGGGGGCTTGATAGGTCCGCGTCGATTCTTGGCGCTGTTGCATTGTCACTCAGTCACTGCCTGCATTCTGCAAAAGATCTGAGCCTGATTAGAATTTGGTAAGGTTAATAATTCGTCTTCACGGCAGTGAAATTTATCCGATGAGAGGCGCAAGAGGCTTGTAAAAACCGGGAGTTAGTCCGGCTTTCGTCCCGATAGATGATGTCGAGACATTTGGCGGTGTCTTCGTCATCGATTTCGCGGGCTTTTTCGATCATCGGTGGCGTGATGTCGAGGCCTCTTGCCTCGAGTACCAACGGGATGATGGCAAGGCGGGCAGCAAGGTCGTGTCCGGTGTCCTGCGCAGCCTGCCAGAGACCGTCGTGGGCAGGCAGGTCTCCGTAGGTGGCGTCCAGTTTCGCCAGGCGCTCCTGCAGCATGGCAAAATGCTTGGCTTCCTCAAGCCCGACTCGCACCCAGTCGTCATAGTAGGACCTGGGCAGCGTGACGTGCGCGAAGCGTCCGATCAGGTCCCATGTCAGGTCCACTGCATTGAGCTCGATGTGTGCCAGGGAGTGAATCAGGGCAAGGCGGCCCGCCTTGCCCTTCAAGCTGCGTTTTGGCATGTCTCGCGGTGCAAGCAGAACAGGTTTTTCCGGCCGGCCCGGCCGATCCGGCATCGCACCATCTCTCGAGGGAGATCCGAGAGCGAGTTCACGCTGAAACCAGGCCCTGGAGACAGCATAGGCAAGCCGCACTTTTTCGGCTGTATCGGAAGCGCACACGATTGCTCGCGCTCCGGCAACCAGAGTGTGCGGCAAGTTGTCCCTTCCGGTCACCTTCCAGGCGCTGCCGGTTGCCGTTTCCAGTGGGGAACTCACAGGGCCCGCGCAGCCTCAAGAACGGCATCCGCGTGCCCTGGAACTTTCACCTTGCGCCAGATCTCGGCGATCTTGCCGTCTGCACCGACGAGAAAGGTGGTGCGTTCCACACCCATGTATTTCTTGCCGTACATGGATTTTTCCACCCAGACCCCATAGGCCTCCGCGACTTCCTTTTCCGTGTCCGCCCCCAGTCTGATCGCCAGATTGTGCTTGGCGATGAACTTGTCGTGTTTGGCGGCTGTGTCAGGCGAGAGCCCGATAATGGTAACGCCAAGTTTGGCAAATGCATCGGACTGTTCAGTGAAGGCAATAGCCTCCTTTGTGCAGCCCGGCGTGTCATCCTTGGGATAAAAATACACTACGACGGGTTTTCCTTTGAGGGCGCTCAGCGACACCTTGTTGCCGCCATCACCTTCCAGTTCGAAATCCGGTGCGACATCCCCGACGGCCAATTCGCTCATCATGCCTTCCTTCTGTCAAAGTTTGTGCGTTAATGCCGGTTTCCGGCTGCGTCTACAATGGCTGCGGTCGCTTTTAGCAAAGCTTTCGCAGTATCATCAATCGCTCAGCGACTCGTCCGGAGCTGTAGTGAGGTAACCCGGCGCTTTGCTCCGAACCCGAACCCAAGCGCCTGTCTTACGCATGCAGGCGAAAGATTGGATTGACGTATTTGCCTAAAACCGGCGGATCTCAGGACACGGCCAAAGTGACGCCGAAAAAACGCAAGCGCTTGCGCTACGTCGTCGCCGCCGTTCTGGTTGGTCTTGTAGCCGGGATCGCCATTCTGTTTGCAACCGGGCCGGTGCACATTCCGCTTCTAAGCAGCCTGCTGGCCTATCAAGGCACCCGAGGGCAGGTTGAACTTTCCATTGGCAGCGCAAGTGTCGATTTTACTGCGCCGGACGGCATCAATATCCTGATTTCGGATGCCAGGGCGGAGATCGCCGGTGGGTCACCTGTAAGCATCAGTCTTCCTGAACTGACTGCGCCGCTGAACCGGGATGCACTGCTCTCCGGGAAGCTCCATTTTTCGTCTCTAATCCTGACAAGGCCCCATGTGCGGATTGTCCTGGCTGGCGGGCCGGCGAAGTTTCCGGAAATGGGGCCGCTCATGGAAGCCGTCGACAGGGTCAGCGATGTAGTGGACGATCAGTTTGCCCGCCGAGGCCTCAGCTTCGTCAAGATCCGTGACGCTTCTTTCGAGTTGGCCGGTTCCATCCCCAGACGATACCGAGGCATTGACGCGGACATCCTGCGTGACGACAACCGTTCGATACGGGCGTTCGCGCGAGTTGCCGGCAATATCTCCACCTGGCGACTGGAGCTTGCGCGCAACGCGCCGCCGGGTGCGAATGCCAAGAGCATCGGGGTCGTGGTCAACGGAATCACCCTTGCCGAACTGCTGGGGCCAAACGCGAAATCGGTGCAGGGCAAGGGGCTGGGACTTCCGGCCTCCGCCAAAATCGAGAGCAGACTGACAGGCGATGGTAAGTTCGTCTCCGCCAATGCGGTTGCGCGTGTGCGCAACGGCTGGTTCCAGCTTGGCAAGACACTGGTCGCTTTTGACGATGCAGCACTGTCCCTGTTGTTCGAGGCGGGACAAGACGCAATTGAAATTACCAGTTCGCACGTCATTCGCGGCAATTCACGCATCTTCTTCACGGGGTCTGTTTCGCCGGTTGCTGGTGATAGTCCCGAGTGGCAGATCAATCTGGATTCGGAATATCCGCAGTTCGGTTCAGCCGATGTTCCCGAAGAGCCGCATATGCTGGACGGCGTCCAGATTCGTGCGCGTTTCGATCCGCTTGAAAAATTGCTCTCCGTCGACCGCTTCACGGCTCGCTCGGGCAAGGCCGTCGTGCATGGTGTCGCCTCGCTGCAGATTACACCGGAAGGACCTTATCTGGCGCTGGCCGCTGATGGGGAGTTGATACCGGTTGCAGTGGCAAAGCAGCTCTGGCCGATCACGCTTGTGCCGCCGGCGCGCCGCTGGATCATCGAACGCCTGAAAAGCGGCTTGATCGAGACCGTTTCCTATACGGGCGCGCTCCGCCCGCCGGCATTTGATCCGCGGGATCCGGACCCGGGCTGGGCGGGGGACGACATGCGCCTGGACATGACGTTTTCCGATGGTGCAGTCACGCCTGTTGGGGACGTTCCGCAGATTGATGGCCTCGACGGTACGCTCACAATTGAAAACGAGACACTGACCGTGACCGCGACAGGCGGAACGGCGACGGCCGCAAATGGTGGCGAGGTTACCCTGCCGGATGGTGTCTTCGCGATCCAGAACCTGCCTTTGCGGGACGGCAAGATGGCAAGCGTGAAGACCCGCATGGAGGGATCGGCGAGCGACCTTGGTGCGATGGTCAACAGTGCGCCTTTCCGCGTGCTGGACCGGGCTGATCTGAAGAATGATGGCGTCGAAGGGGCGGGAGAACTTGAATTCACTGCTTCGTTTCCCTTGGGCAATGAAATCGATCTTGCCGATATCGACTGGCAGGCGACAGGCCGTCTGACGAATTTCTCGGACAGCAATCCGATCATGGGGCACACGGTGCGCAAGTCGGATGTTGCGCTGGAGGCCAACAAGGATCAGGTCGCGATTACCGGCAAGGGGATACTCGACGGATTGCAGGCCGATATCGACCTTGTGGTGCCCTTGGGCGAATCCGGTGTTGCGGCACGACAGGATGTTGTTGTTGCGCTCAACGCGAAGCAGCTGAAAGAGAAGGGGGTGGATCTGACCGCCTTTCTCCAAGGCAACATGACGTTGAGCGTTGCAAAGGTCAGCGACGGACAGGAATTCGTCATCGACCTGAAACAGACGGATGTCCGGCTGCAGGCGCTCGGCTGGCAAAAAGCCAAGGGTGTTCCCGCAACGGCGTCTTTCAAGCTGGTTGAGACGGACACACAGCGCCGTGTGAAGGACTTCAAGCTGGTATCAGAGGGCGTCGATGTTGCCGGTTCGATGCAACTGTCGATGGCCGGCGATCTTGTCAGCGCATCGTTCAATACATTCAAGCTGCGTCCGGGCGACAATGTCGAAGTCGATATCCAGAAGGCGACGGACGGACGCTACGACATCATCTTCGCCGGATCTTCCTTTGACGGGCGCGGCCTGATCAAGAGCATGCGGAGCCCCGGCGGCAGCAAGGGAGCGGGTGATTTTTCGGGCGGTGCAAGAATTGCCGCCAATATTGACCGTGTCACCGGGTTCAATAATCAGGCGATCGAGAAATTCTCGGGCAAGATCGATACCGGTGCCAAGGGACTGGTCTCTGCGGACTTGAAGGGACTTGTGAACGGCCGTGCGAATTTCGAATTCACGGTGACGGACCAGGGCGGCACGCAGGCGGCAATTGGCCGTTTTGCAAACACAGGCGCAACACTGCGTTTCCTTGACCTCTACAAGCGTATGCGCGGTGGAACCGGGGTCCTGAATGTGGCGATGGCCGACGAGAACAGCTGGGTCGGCGATTTCAACGTGCGCTCACTGCGGATCACGGAAGATCCGGCCATTCAGCGTATTCGCGAGCAGAACCGCTCTAATCGCATCCCGGACGGGCGTGCGATCAATACCAACGAAGCTGCGGACACCGCCAGTTTCGAAACGCTGGATATCAATTTCTCACGGGAAGGCGAATTGCTGACCATCAGTCGCGGAGCTCTCCAGGGCAATGCACTGGGAGGAACTGTCAGCGGCTCGGTGGATCTGTCGCAGCAGACGCTCAACCTTACCGGTACCTTCGTGCCGATCTACGCTCTCAACAATTTTTTCGCCAAGATCCCGCTGCTGGGCTTTGCGCTCGGTGGCAATTCCGGAGAAGGCCTGATCGGTGTGACCTATCGCTTGTCTGGTTCGGTGTCCGACCCGGTGCTCTCGGTCAACCCGATTTCGGCGATAGCACCGGGCATTTTCCGCAAGATGTTCGAGTTTCAGGCGAACTGAGCAATTGCACTAGCCGATGTCCGGCGCACCAGTCTGCCACCGTAGGCCTTTGTTCCTGTTTCTCTTATTGCCGAACAAAAAAGCCGGGCGGTGCCCGGCTTTTTTGTCAGTTCTGGAGTGCTTCAGCTCAGACCGGCTTTAGGAGCACGTGCTTTTTCTTGCCGAGCGACAGTTTGACGATGCCGTCGCCGGTCAGATCAGCAAGCGTGATCTGGCGCTTGTCGTCCTGCTCGCCCTTGTCGTTGATCTTGACCGCGCCACCCTTGATGTTGCGGCGGACGTCTCCATTCGAGGCGCACAGGCCTGCGTTCACGAATGCGGAAAGCACACCGATACCGGCTTCCAGTTCGGCCTTGGCAATTTCTACCGTTGGCAGGCCTTCGGCGGATTGGCCTTCTTCAAATGCCTTGCGGGCGGTCTCGGCAGCAGCTTCAGCGTTTTCCCGACCATGGATCAGGGCAGTCGCTTCCGTAGCCAGTATCTTCTTGGCCTCGTTGATCTCCGAGCCTTGCAGTGCCGCAAGACGGGCAATTTCGTCCATAGGAAGAACTGTGAAGAGCTTCATGAAACGCTCCACATCGGCGTCTTCCGTGTTGCGCCAGTACTGCCAGTAGTCATAGGCGGAAAGCTGCTCTTCGTTGAGCCACACAGCGCCGGCGGCAGTCTTGCCCATCTTTGCACCCGACGACGTGGTCAGAAGCGGAGAGGTGAGGGCAAAGGCTTCGACTTCTGCCAGACGGCGAACGAGATCGGTGCCGGACAGGATGTTGCCCCACTGGTCGGAGCCGCCCATCTGTAGCCGGCAACCGGTGCGACGGTAAATTTCCAGATAGTCGTAGCCCTGCAGGAGCATGTAGTTGAATTCGAGGAAGGACAGATGCTGTTCGCGTTCCAGACGCAGGCGCACGCTGTCGCGCTGGATCATCTGGTTGACCGAGAAATGCCGGCCGATGTCGCGAAGGAAGTCAACGTAATTGAGCTTCAGAAGCCAGTCCGCATTGTCCAGCATGATGGCGTCTGTCGGACCGTCACCGAAGGTGAGAAGTTTCTCGAAGACCTTGCGGATGCCGGCCTTGTTGTCCTCGATCAGCTCTTCGGTGAGCATCTTGCGGGATTCGTCCTTGCCGGACGGATCACCGACGCGCGTGGTGCCGCCGCCCATGAGGGCAATCGGCCGGTGGCCGGTCTTCTGGAACCAGTGTAGCATCATGATCGGCACGAGAGACCCGGCATGAAGGCTCGGTGCGGTGCAATCGAAACCAATATAGGCCGTTACGGTTTCTTTCGCGCAAAGCTCGTCCAGGCCCTTCGGGTCCGAGATCTGATGAATGAAACCGCGTTCTGAAAGAACGTTTAGAAAGTCCGATTTGAACTCGCTCATAGTCGCCTGTCCGTCCGTCTTGTGTGCCTGCCGGCATTCCTGCGGTCGTGCTCTAGCGCGTGCCGCAGGACTTGTAAATTGCGCCTGCCGGAAAATCAGGACGCTGCAGCGCTCTGCCGCTGGTTAGTTGCCGACCTGGCCGTTGGCGCGCACCTTCACGCAGACGAATTTCAGTTCGCCCCCCTCCCAGGCAAGGCGCATGCCTTCCGAGAGTGTCCGCGGAACGGCTTCGCTCAAGGCAGCCTGACATTCCGCTTCATCCTGAAAAGTGCCTTCATCGGCGACCGGCCAGACATTGGGACCGCTCAAAAGCTGAATGGATACGGCCATAATCACCCACATGGATAACTCCTACTTATTTGTGAGACCCCAGGTCCCCAACGTTTTCCCAACACGCCCCGTCACACACACTGGCGAAAGTGACGCAGCGTGATCACAGTCACAGCCAACATAGCAGGCGGCGCCTACATTCAATTCATTAGCAGCGCAACGAAAGCCGCTGTTCAACAATTGAAAGGAGCCGTCATGTTTCGCAAGTTTGCAATAGCCGCCGTCGCAGTCGCCACCATGGCAACCGCTGCCGTCACCATTACCCCGAACGAAGCTCATGCCAAGAACCGTCATGGTGGCGCGATTGCTGCAGGTGCCATCATCGGCCTTGCTGCCGGCGCTATCATCGCCTCCCAGGCTCAGCCGCGCTACTACCAGCCGGTCCGTTGCCAGAACCGGCCCGTGACCCGGTGGAGCCCTTACCATGGTCGGTATATCGTCGTCGGATACCAGCGCGTCTGTTACTGATCTCATCCACAGCACAAGCGAATGGCCTCCTTCGGGAGGCTTTTTCGTCTTGAGATTTGGTTGAACCTCCTTTTCAACACGGGACAGTGAAATTATTCGTCCGGTGTTCCATGTCTTCCTTTCCCTCGCTCTCTCCCACTCGCGTTCATGGCCTCATATGCGGCACTCTGGAACCCGGCCCCCTGAATACCCTTGCGGACATCGATGGTATTGCGGTTGGGCACAGAACCATGTGCGAGGGCGACCTCAGAACCGGTTTCACGGCAATCGTGCCGCACCCGGGCAATCTCTTTCGCGAGAAACTTCCTGCCGCCGTCGAGGTGATCAACGGCTTCGGAAAGAGTGCTGGTTTGATACAGGTCGATGAACTCGGGACACTGGAAACGCCGATCCTTCTGACCAACACCTTTGGCGTTGGAACCGGTGTGAATGCGCTCATCCGCAGGGCAATTGCCGAAAATCCTGAAATAGGCCGGTCCACAGGCACCATCAATCCGGTGGTGATGGAGTGCAATGACGGCTACCTGAGCGATATTCAGGCAATGGCCTTGAGCGAAGCCGATGCGGAAGCGGCTCTGAAGGCTGCAGGTTCGACGGTGGAGCAGGGCAGTGTCGGGGCAGGGACGGGCATGAGCGCGTTCGGCTTCAAAGGGGGTATCGGTTCGGCCTCCCGCCTCTTTGAGCTTGGAGGCCGTCAGCACAGACTTGCCGCCCTGGTGCTTGCCAATTTCGGCCGCCCCGGAGACCTTGTCCTGCCGGATGGACGCAGACCGCATCCCAAGGAGGCGCGCCATAGCGAAGAACGCGGTTCGGTCATCGTTGTTCTGGCGACTGATGTGCCTCTTGAAAGCCGGCAACTGAAACGCATTGCCCGCAGAGCCGGGGCGGGTTTGGCGCGGCTGGGTGCCTACTACGGCAATGGAAGCGGCGATATCGCACTTGCCTTTTCAACTGCCTGCAAGATTGCCCATTTCGAGGAGGGCGATTTCGTCGTTCGCGATATTCTCAAGGAAGACAAGATCGATGTCCTGTTTCAGGCAGCAGCTGAAACGACGCAGGAGTCTGTACTCAATGCGATGATCGCGTCTCCCGCCATGCGTGGGAGGGGGCGTAGCAAACGGCCGTCTCTTGCGGATTGGCTTGACGGGCACGCCTAGGTCGCTCGCGATTTTCTCGTGGGGCTTGTCAGGCTGGCCAAGGCTGCTTGAGGAACCGTCGGTGGTAACCAACTCACTTTTGCGCTGAGGCATGGAAAGCGGGATGCTCGGAAAACAAAAAGGCCGGGCAAATGCCCGGCCTTTCCGCATGTTTGAACCCGAAGGGATCAGACAGAGTAGTACATGTCGAATTCGACCGGGTGCGGGGTCATTTCGAAACGCTCGACTTCTTCCATCTTCAGTTCGATGTAAGCATCGATCTGGTCGTCGTCGAACACGCCGCCGGCTTTCAGGAACTCACGGTCTGCATCGACTGCTTCCAGTGCTTCGCGCAGGGAGCCGCAAACGGTCGGGATTTCTGCAAGCTCTTCGGCCGGAAGGTCGTAGAGGTTCTTGTCCATCGCGTCGCCCGGGTGGATCTTGTTCTTGATCCCGTCGAGGCCGGCCATCAGCAGGGCGGAGAAGCAGAGGTACGGGTTCGCGGACGGATCCGGGAAGCGAACTTCAACGCGCTTAGCCTTCGGAGAGGCGGTGAACGGAATACGGCAGGAAGCCGAACGGTTACGCGAGGAATAGGCCAGCAGAACCGGTGCTTCGTAGCCCGGGACTAGACGCTTGTAGGAGTTGGTCGACGGGTTGGTGAAGGCGTTCAGGGCCTTGGCGTGCTTCAGGATACCACCGATGAAGTACAGGCAGCTTTCCGAAAGGTCGGCATATTGGTTGCCGGCAAAGGTCGGCTCGCCGTTGTTCCAGATGGACAGGTGGCAGTGCATGCCGGTGCCGTTGTCACCGAATACCGGCTTCGGCATGAAGGTGGACGTCTTGCCGTAAGCATGTGCGACCTGGTGGACGACATACTTGTACTTCTGCATGTTGTCGGCGCAACGGGTCAGGTGATCGAACTTCATGCCGAGTTCGTGCTGTGCAGCAGCCACTTCGTGGTGATGCTTTTCTGTCGGAACGCCCATTTCGGCCATGACGGACAGCATTTCGGAACGGATGTCCTGCGCGCTGTCGATCGGCGGAACCGGGAAGTAGCCGCCCTTCGTGCGCGGACGGTGGCCCAGGTTGCCGGTTTCGTACTCGGAACCCATGTTGGACGGTAGTTCGGAGCTGTCGAGCAGGAAGCCGGTGTTGTACGGGTCGGCAGTGAAGCGGACGTCGTCGAACATGAAGAATTCAGCTTCCGGGCCGACGAAAATGGTGTCGCCGAAGCCGCCGGACTTCACGTAGGCTTCTGCCTTCTTCGCGGTCATGCGCGGGTCGCGGTTGTAGCCTTCACCGGTGACCGGGTCGACGATGTCGCAGAAGATCGCCATGGTGGACTGTGCGAAGAACGGGTCGATGTGTGCGGATTCCGGATCCAGGATCAGCATCATGTCGGACTCGTTGATGGCCTTCCAGCCTGCGATTGACGAACCGTCGAAAGCGACGCCTTCAGCGAACATGTCTTCGTCAACGAGTACTACGTCCATGGTGACGTGCTGCATTTTACCCTTAGGATCGGTAAAGCGCAGGTCGACGAATTTCACGTCTTTTTCCTGAATCTCCTTAAGGATTTCAGCGGCAGTGGTCATAATGTCCATCCCTTTAGTTTTTCATGTGAACGGTTGGGTACTGTTCCGGCCCGGCAGAGTGTCTTAAATTTGGCTCCGTTGCGTGGGACCGGAATTCGGATTGCCGGCAAATGCCGGAATGGGTGGGTCAGATAGCGTCTATGCCGGATTCACCGGTACGGATACGGACTGCTTCTTCGATATTTGAAACGAAAATCTTGCCGTCGCCAATGCGGCCTGTTTGCGCAGCGGATCTGATTGCGTCAACGGCTTTCTCGACCATGTCGTCGCCAAGTACAATTTCCACTTTCACCTTCGGCAGGAAATCCACGACATATTCAGCGCCGCGATAGAGTTCCGTGTGGCCTTTCTGACGGCCGAAGCCCTTGGCTTCCGTAACGGTGATGCCCTGGAGACCGACCTCTTGCAGAGCTTCTTTGACCTCGTCCAATTTGAAGGGTTTGATGATCGCTTCGATCTTTTTCATCACCTTGTGTCTCTCTCCACTTTTAAGGCCGGATAATTTCGGCGTGCCCTTTTCCGATCCTGCGGGACAAAACGACCCGGTCGGGCCCGGAAGGGACCGTTGCAACCTATAAAGCACGATGTGTGCCAAACGGCCATGACAACCCGTAAATTTTACCCGCGCTGGGAAATCCGCCACTAAAAGCGGCAAATTCCATCAGCGGGGTGGTGGTCAGTCGCCTATCCCATTTGTCATATGATCACAAAATAAGCAAAGAGCCTAAAAAATAGGCTGAATTTTAGCAATCGGATGAGATTGCCCTGCTCAGTGGTTGCATGATTTTGCACAATCTCAAGTCAATCGACAGCTCCTGCCGGCGCTGCCGGGTGCGTTGCTCCGATGTACGGGCAGTTCCTGGCTGATTTCCGGAATGAGGAACCATCCCCGCCCTTACGCGTTGCAGAAGAACTGGAATATGGAGACGGCTATGCTTTT
>MRWG01000610.1_pt1 | contig 35852 bp, 36 predicted proteins | sample 1013341 | NCBI WGS metagenome assembly MRWG01 (sample SAMN06117577, study PRJNA244670) | biofilm metagenome | biome: Water; feature: Cathode Biofilm; material: Biofilm; isolation source: microbial consortium enriched at the cathode of a solar microbial fuel cell | place: USA: District of Columbia ... | reverse complement strand
GGTAGCCGGTGCCTCTCCTCCTCCCCCTGTGGGAGCGGTCCTAGACCGCGATAAACCACCCAACCTCGAACCAGCCCCCATCGCGATCAGGGATCGCTCCCACACCGGTAGCCGGTGCCTGTGCCTCTGCTCCTGTGGGAGCGGTCCCCGACCGCGATCAACCACCCAACCCAGAACCAGCCCTCTTCGTGATCAGGGATCGCTCCCACATTGGTAGCCGGTCTGTCCTTTTCTTCCCGCACATTCACCCAGTGTTGGATGCACTGAACGGCAAAGGGGCGTTATGGTTTCTCGTTTCATCTGGTCGCGGTGGTTATGCGCCGATCACATCAGATAATCCATCAGGTTTCGGTTACCCTCCAGGGTGGTGCGGTGCATCACCCGACGGTATTTTTTCTTGTGGCCGTAGCCCTTGTGGATTGATTGCCAGTTATCCCAGATCACCAGGTCGTTGGGTTGCCAGATATGCACGTAGGAAAAACGTTCGTCGGTGGCGAATTCCTTTAACTCCCCCAGTAACTGGTCGCTGGCTTCCTGGCTGAGGCCGACGATTTTGCGGGTGAAGGTGGGGCTGATAAACAGTACCGGCCGGCCGTTGTAGGGGTGGCTGAATACCAGCGGGTGGATCACTTCCTCCATGGCCTCCACTTCATCCGGAAAGTCGATGTCGGCATCCTTGGGGACACCGGCGCGATTGTCGAGCAGGCTGTGAACCACTGTCAGGCCATGGATTTTCTGTTTGGTTGCCTCCGGCAGCGCCTGATAAACCTCCGCGGCATCAATATAGGCGGTGTATCCGCTCTCCGGCGGGATTTCGATCGGGCGCAGGAATCCGCCAAGGCTGGGCACCGGGTTAAAGGTCAGGTCGGTGTGCCAGCCGGAGTAGGCGACAATTTCGTCGGCGGTGGGATCGTCCTCCGCCAGGGGCTCTTCCGGGCTGGTGGACAGCTCGATAATTTCCGGATTGTCCCGGTGGCGCAGGAACTCCAGGGGGTGGATAACCAGGTCGCCGAAAGCCCGTGTGAAGGCGATATGGGATTCATTGGTCAGTTCCAGATCCCGTATCACCAAAAGAGCCGACTGTTCGAAAGCCTCTTGCAGCTGGCGGGTGTCCGCCGGGGCGAGGGGTACACCTTCGATGCCTTTGACTTCGATGGCGTGGCTGCCCGCCATGGGGGTGAATTCAAGTGTCATGGTTGTCACCGGTTGATCATTATTGGCTCACCTTGATTGAATCGCCGCTGCCCTTGCCCTTACTGACCGGCAGTGTCGCGGCATCGAAACCATAAAAACGCAGGGCATTGTCCCAGAGGGCTTTTTGCAGGGTGTCGCGGGACAGCCCTGGCATGTCCAGAAACGTGCTCACCGCATTGGGGTACTGGGCGTCCGGGTGGGGGAAGTCGGTGCCGAACAGGATATTGTCCTCGCCGAGGTAATCCACGACCTGGTAGAGCAAAGTGTCGTCCGGCTCGGCGGAGATAAAGCACTGGCGGCGAAAATACTCGGTGGCTTTCATGGTCAGCTCCGGCGCATAGCGCCAGCCAACCAGCTCCTGGTGTTCGTCCAGGCGGTGCAGCCAGTTGGGCAGCCAGCCGACGCCGCATTCCAGGCAGGCCAGCCGCAGGCCGGGGTGCCGCTCCAGCACGCCGTGGATGACGATCGACATCAATGCCAGCTGCTGTTCCAGGGGGTGGCAGGCGGCATGCTGCTCGAGCCAGTTATCGGGGAAACGCTCGCTGCCGATATTGTGCATCATCGAGCCGGAACCCTCGTGCAGTGACAGGGGTACGTCGAGGGCTTCGAGCAAGGCATAGAATGGCTCGAAATCCGGGTGACCCAGTGGCCGTCCGCCGACGGGGTTGGGGCGCGTCCAGAACGCCCTGAAACCCAGCTCGTGGTAGGCGTACTCCACTTCCTGTAAGGCCGCTTGCACATCGAAAAGCGGAACGGGCGCCGCGCCGACAATGCGCCCGCCCGACTCGCCGGCGTACTCCGCCATCCAGCGGTTGTAGGCCCGGGCCATGGCGCAGGCCAGTTCCGGGTCCATGCCCTCAACAAAACAGTCGTACAGAGGACCGTAGATCACCGAGACGTCCACGCCCTCCACATCCTGCCCGCGCATCACGGCAGCGGGGGTGAAGCCATCGGGGGCGATATCGCCAAAGCGGTCCCGGATGCGTTCGGGGGTGAAGCCCAGGGCGCTGATGGTGTCCGGTGGGTGCTTCATGATCGGTTGCCCATCCACCCGGCGCTCGGCGGGCTGCCCGGTGACACGGCCGCGAAAGCGCGGGTCCAGGTAACGCTCGTAGAGATCGGGCGGTTCCATGGTGTGGCCGTCTGAATCGATGATTCTCAGTTCTGCGCCCATGTTTCGCTCCTGCCTCTCATGGCATTCCACCGTTATGGCTAAGCCCGGCCGCCCCGCAGCAATGCGCCGGGCAATTGGTCAGCATCGGCGGCCAGTTGATCCTGACCTTTCGAACGCAGCACGGCGCCATTGACAATGACCGTATCAATACCAAAGGCCTCGGAAATCAGCCTTTCGGCGCCGCCGGGCATATCGTGCACCCGGCGCAACTCGCCGGCGTTAACCGTTTCGGGATCGAAGATCACCACGTCGGCCGGTTTGCCAACCGCAAGCACACCACGATTCTCGATGCCGTATAACTGCGCCGGTCGCTGGGTGAGGATATGAATGGCCCGTTCCAGGGGCATGATGCCCCGGTCGCGCACCCAGTGCCCCAGCAGGTGGGTGGAATAGCCCGCGTCGCACAGCTGGCTGGCGTGAGCGCCGGCATCGGACAGGGCCAGGACACAATCCTGGTCGGTGCGGTCCAGTAGCTCGGCCACGTCTTCCTCATCAAAGTTGAGGGCGGCGAGGCGGAAGCGAGCCTCCAGGTCGGTGTCGAGGCTCAGGTCGAGCACAAAATCGATCACGTCCTTGCCTGTCTGGCGGGCGGCTTCGGTGACCGGCATGTTTTCCATGGCCGGGTCGAGGGGGTTGCTGGAAACTTCAGTGCGCAGATACCAGCCCGCGAAGGGGTGGTCCACGCCCTCGCGCAGATCCTCGCGAAAGGTCTCGCGAAAGGCCGGGTCGGCGTAAATCTTTTTCTTGCCCGCCAGGTCCGTTTGCATGGTGGGCTTGAAATAGTCCCGGGACTGGAACGGGTAGGGCTCGTGAAAATTGAAATCCAGGGAAAAATCCCGACACGACACCTGCGGCACTACCATGGCGCCCTCCTCTTGCAGGGCGCGGGTGCGCGCCAGCAGGTCGCGGTGGGATTTGGGCCCCATGATGCCTCCCAGCAGGGCGCCCCAGCTCACCGGGCAGTTGTGTTTTGTGGCGATCTCGCCCAGTTCCTTGAGGAAGAAATCCGTGGTCATGAATGACGGGGTCACTTCGACAATGCCCCGCCCTGATTCGGCCATGGCGCCGGTTAGCTGGTCGATCTCGTCATTGGTGGCCACCCGGCTGGGTACCGGCAGGCCGTCGAAGCCGTTGTGAGCCTCGCCTTTGGAGGTGGCAAAGCCCAGGGCGCCCGCCGCCATGGCATCGCGGACCAGGCTTTTCATCTCCTCGATTTCAGCGGTGGTGGCTTCCCGCTTGACGGCATCCTCACCCATCACATAAAGGCGAACGGGGGTGTGGCCCACCAGCACCGCGACGTTGATGGCAAGGCCGGAGCCCTCGAGAGTATCCAGGTAGCCGCCAAAGGATTCGAACGGCCAGTCGGTGCCGAGCCCGGCCTGCAGCGCATCGAGGCTCATACCCTCGACCTTTTCGAGGGTTCGCATGATCAGGTTGCGGTGTTCGGGACGGGTGGGGGCGATACCAAAACCGCAGTTGCCAATCACCACGGTGGTGACCCCGTGCCAGGGCGAGATGCTCATCAGCGGGTCCCATAGCACCTGGGCATCGTAATGGGTGTGGACGTCGACAAATCCCGGGCATACCACCTGGCCGGTGGCGTCGATGGTTTGTGCAGCGCTGCCGCTGGCTTCACCCAGCGCCACTATCGTGCCGTCGCGAATGCCGACATCGCCCGTGTATGCCGGTGACCCGGTGCCGTCGATGATAATGCCGCCGGTAATCCTGAGATCGTAATCCATTGGGCTATCGCCTCCTGGTTGGTCGATCCCTGACACCGCTTTATTGTTTTAATCTGGCTGATGCACTGAAGCCAGATTAGCCAATCTGCTCAGAAAATGCCAGTTCTGGGCCACACCAGTAGCCCGCGCCACCCCATCCCATTCTGTGAGAGCGGTCCCCGACCGCGACATACCACCCAGCCCCAAACCAGCCCCCATCACGATCAAGGATCGCTCCCACACCACTAGCCGGCGCCACTGCTCCTGCTCCTGTGGGAGCGGTCCCAGACCGCGATAGACCACCCAGCCCGAACCAGACCCCCATCGCGATCAAGGATCGCTCCCACACCGGTAGCCGGTGTCTCACCTTCTTCCCCTGTGGGAGCGGTCCCCGACCGCGATAAACCACCCAGCCCGAACCAGACCCCATCGCGATCAAGGATCGCTCCCACACCGGTAGCCGGTGCCACTCCATCCCATCCTGTGGGAGCGGTCCCCGACCGCGATAAACCACCCAGTCCCGAACCAGACCCCCATCGCGATCAAGGATCGCTCCCACACCGGTAGCCGGCGCCACCCCATCCCATCCTGTGGGAGCGGTCCCCGACCGCGATAAACCACCCAACCCCGAACCAGACCCCATCGCGATCAGGGATCGCTCCCACACCGGTAGCCGGTGCCTCTCCCTCTCCCCCTGTGGGAGCGGTCCCAGACCGCGATAAACCACCCAATCCCGAACCAGACCCCATCGCGATCAGGGATCGCTCCCACACCGGTAGCCGGCGCCACCCCATCCCATCCTGTGAGAGCGGTCCCCGACCGCGATAAACCACCCAACCTCGAACCAGCCCCCATCGCGATCAGGGATCGCTCCCACACCGGTAGCCGGCGCCACCCCATCCCATCCTGTGGGAGCGGTCCCCGACCGCGATAAACCACCCAACCCCAAACCAATCCCTTCCCGATCAGGTCGTCCCATCCTCGCCGCCCTGTCCCCCCTGAAAAGGAGTGGTATGATACGGGCACCGCTGCCCTTCAAAGGAGTGAACCATCAGCGCACGGAATTTTTTTCGCGGCAACCTGCTTCGCGACAACCTGGTGATCGTCGTCGGGGTATCCCTGCCGCTATTGCTGGTGCTGTTCTTCGTGCTCGCCCGCGGGCTGCCGGCCAGCCGGGTCCCCGACCCCCGCCACGATCTGGTCTTCGCCAGCCACTATTACGACCACCAAACCAACACCCTCGAATTCTCCGTCGTCGACGGCCGGCTTAAAGTGCGCTATTTCCCCGCACCGGCCAACGAGCAGGGCAGGGCGATTCTCCGCCCCCGGCCGCAACTCCATTACTTCGATGTCAGCCGGCAAGCGGTGCGGGACATCCCCGTGGAACTGCCGGTGAACGAACAGGGGCGCCTGGCCGACACCATTCAGTACATCGACGTGCCCGCCCTTGACGGACTCGAACTGGCCCCCGGCAATACCGCGCCCGACGGTTATCGCTTCGAGGCCACGCGGCGCCACGGCGCCGGGCTTTTCACCGAACTCCTGGTGGGCGGCCGCCACCGCAACGGGCCGGTACTGGAAAAGGATGGCCGGCGCATCGAAATACCCACCGACGCTCCCTACTACAATACCCGCGCCATCGGCTGGATGATTGAAGGTGGCGAGGGAAGAGGCGGCGAAAGAAAGGGCGGCCAAAGAAAGGGTGGAGAGTAGCGCGTGGCCACGGACAACGAACGACAGGAAGCCCTCGGGCAGATTGCGGAAATCGCCCGCCAGCACCGACTCACCGCCCGGGATATCGCCACCTTTATGGTCGAGGGGCGGGAGGCCAGCCAGCGCCGTTCCGAAATCCTTACCCGACTGTTCGCCTACCTGGGCGGCATTTTCGTTTTTGCCGGCCTGTGCATCTATACCGGCATGCAGTGGAGTAGCCTCAACCCCTACGCGCGCATCGTCATCACCCTGGGCACCGGCCTGGTTGCCTATGTGCTCGGCGTTCTCTGCCTGCGGGACCAACGCTACCAGCGCGCCGCCACGCCGCTCCTGTTGATCGCCGGGCTGTTCCAGCCCGCCGGCATGATGGTGACTATCAATGAATTTTCCAGCGGCGGCGACCCGCGCCTCGCCTTCCTGTGGGTGTTCGGCATAATGGCCGTGCAGATGGCCCTGACCTTCTGGCGCGAGCAGCGCGGCGTACTGCTCTTCCTCCTGCTTCTCTACGGTTCATCCTGGCTCGGTGTGGCCTTCGACTGGCTGGAGGCGGAAGGCGAGTGGACCGCGCTGCTGGTGGGCTTTTTTATGCTCGCCATGAGCTGGGCCATCAGCCGTACCCGTTTCCACGCCGTTGCCGGTATCTGGTATTTCCTCGGCAGCGCGCTTTTCCTCGCAGGGAGTTGGACAGTCCTCGACGACTGGAACCTGCTGGAACTCTTCGTCGCCCTGGCCGCGTTTTTCGTCTACCTGAGTGTCGCCGCCCGCAGCCGCGCACTGCTGCTCAATGCTGTGCTGGCCCTGCTGGCGTTTATCGGCTATTACACCGCGGAGTACTTTGCCGACAGCACCGTCTGGCCCCTGGGCTTGCTGATCATGGGGGCGGTATTGGTGGCCATGAGCCGGTTTGCTCTCGGGATCAACCGGCGGTATTTGAAGTGATTTTAACGATAGCAGCCAGTATGTGGCGGGAATGCGAATACGAAAAGGAATTGCAAAATCCATAGCCGCCAAATTTACGGTATTACCGCTTTGGCGGGCGTCGATAGGAATAGTTCAAAATTTGAGTTAATAAACGGAGAACGTAGTGAAGACTAAAATCGACGAAATAGCGGATGGTGTCTTCCGCCTCTCAACATTCACACCGGATTTGCCGCCGAGTGGATTTACATTTAATCAATACCTTATCCAGGCTGATGAACCATTTCTGTTTCATTGCGGCGGGCGGGCTTTGTTTCCATCGGTGTCTGAGGCTGCCGCAACTATCATGCCGCTGAAATCCATACGATGGATATCGTTCGGCCACGTCGAATCAGATGAATGTGGCTCAATGAACCAATGGTTGAGTGCTGCACCAGAGGCGCAGATTGTTCATGGCGGTATCGCTTGCATGGTGTCGCTCAACGATTTGGCGGATCGACCGCCCCGCGCGCTAGAGCACAACGAAATTCTGAATATCGGTGGTAGGCGAGTCCGGTATATCGATACACCACATGTGCCGCATGCGTGGGAGTCCGGATTGATTTTCGAAGAGGTTACGAGAACACTGTTCACCGGCGATCTTTTTACCCAGTTGGGAGACGGTCCGGCGCTAACCGAAGAAAGTATCGTGAAGGCCTCGATAATTGCTGAGGAAGGGTTTCATGCCATGGCCCTGACCCCAACAACAGCGTCGACGATCCGAAATTTAAAGGGCTTGGGTGCAAAGTGTTTGGCCGTCATGCACGGTTCGTGCTTTCAGGGGGATTGTGACTCAGAGTTGGAGGCGTTGGCCGAATACACTGATCAGGCCTTTGCGGCGGCCGGGATTGGCAGTCGGAAGTAGTCTCCGAGCCCATTTGGATTGTCCTTTGCCTGCTGGCCAGGAAAAGGGCAATACTCCGTCTAAAAAACGGCGGAGTCGGACGCTTTACTGCTTGCTGTTCCTGCGCGGCCCCCGGGTCAATTGAAGGACTGACGGCCACAGATGCGAGCACTCTGTTGCCAAAGCAATTGATCGGATTCGGTTTGCTCTCCCAGAATACGGGAACAAAAAAATCAAAAATTTGACTGATACCGAACGCCTGTCAGATCCTCCGATACCTCCCACAAGCGTCGCGCATCGTCCAAGTTGTGGGAGGCTTCGCTGGACTGAACAACAACCGGGTAGCCGCGTGTCTCGCCAGCTTTATTCGGGCCGTAGTACTCGCCACCCCGGGCACCGGGATCTGTAGCCGCACGCAGTGTGGGTAATGCGCCCTTTTCGGCATTTTGAATGCGGCCAAGCGCCATCAAGGACCATACAAACATGCGTACATGTAATTTGTTTTTGCTGGTTACCAGATTGGTTCGGGCATTGCCTGGGTGGGCTGCTATGGCTTTGGCATCGAGTCCTGAAAATTCAAATTTTCGCTGCAGTTCATAGGTGAAAAGAAGGTTGGCGAGTTTGGCCCGGCCATAGGCGGCACCGTCGGAAAAGTCCTTGCCGTCTTTAAATGTCAGATTGTCAAAATCTATCTTTCCTAGACGATGGCCAAAACTGCTAATTGTCACCACCCGGGCACCGGGCGTTTCTTTTATTCGGTCGAGGAGTAATCCTGTCAGCGCGAAATGGCCAAGATGCATGGACCCGAACATCAGCTCGAAGCCCTCAGCTGTCGTCTGGTAGTCTGAGGTCATCAGGCCGGCATTGTTCATCAATATATCAAGACGCTTGAAGGCTCGCCTGAATGCATTAGCAAATGCACGCACTGAGTCAAGGCTTGCAAGGTCGATTGTCATTGCCTCGACTCTCGCTGCGGGTATGTCGGTTATGATCTGTTTTTGCGCCTTTTCGGCCTTGGCCAAATCGCGGGACGCCAGTACTACCAGTGCCCCTTTTTCCGCGAATACCCTGGCCGCCTCGTAACCGATACCGCTGTTGCCCCCTGTGATGATAATAACCTTACCCGAGAGGTCGGGCATGTCGGCTTTAGTCCAGTTTTTCATCTTTTTTAAGCCCTCCAAGGGTCGAGGATAAGTCGCTTCCCAAACGGAATAAGATTTAAGTGTCGGCCAGTTTCAGGGCTGCCTGGTCATATTAACACCGAAGACCGCGACCGCTGTTCGGTTTATTTACCATCTCCCCTGCTTTTGGTGAGTGAGGGAACCGTTAGTCCTGGGGAGTAATCGTAGCGCGCGTGCCCGACAATGCGTCGTCAATCGCCAATCGTATATTTACAGGAGAACCGTTAATTCCGGTTTCGTGAGTAGTGGAGTCGGAGCGGGGCATTTCGATTTCTGAAAGTTGGTGGCAGCTTGGTAAGGAAGAGAGTATCTCATTGGCGAGTCGCAGCATTGCATCTCTGACAAAGGTTTGCGAATACCTAGGACAGCCTCCAGTTGGCTAGCAACATAATCATTATCTCCTGGACTCTTGTCGGTGAAATCACAGCAGAGGCTAAGATGATTACCCATATGCCAACCAATCTACAGGTGATGGAACGTCGGTATTATCGCGAGCGGATCCAGACGCGTGGGTTTTGTGTGGTGATAATCCTGCTAGTACCCCCAGGGCGTCAGTGACGGGTAGGCCTGGACGTGTAATAGTTCACTTGAATAAACCCGCTGTTTTCCCCATCGGGCTTATTCTGGGGTTAGCTTTTCAACCGCTTGTACTTCATCCGCCGGGGCTGGGCATCCTCGCCCTTGCGCTGGATAAAATCCTCGTGATAATCGGTGAAGTTGCCCTCGTGGAAAATAACTTCCGAGTCGCCCTCAAAGGCGAGGATATGGGTGGCCACCCGGTCCAGGAACCAGCGGTCGTGGGAGATGACCATGACGCAGCCGGGGAAGGCGAGGATGGCCTCTTCCAGAGCGCGCAGGGTTTCGATATCCAGGTCGTTGGAGGGTTCGTCGAGCAGCAGCACGTTGGCGCCCTTCTTCAGGGTATTGGCCAGGTGCAGCCGGCCGCGCTCGCCGCCTGAGAGGTCGCCGACCCGTTTCTGCTGGTCGCCGCCCTTGAAGTTGAAGCGGCCCACGTAGGCTCGGGAGGGCACCTCGTAGTTGCCCACCTTGAGAATGTCCTGGCCGCCGGAGATGGCCTCCCAGACGGATTTTTTGTCGTCCAGTTCCTCACGGCTCTGCTCGACGAAGGCCAGATCCACGGTTTCGCCGATTTCGATGTTGCCGCCGTCCGGCTCGTCCCGGCCGGCGATCATGCGGAACAGGGTGGACTTACCGGCACCGTTGCCGCCGATAATGCCGACAATGGCGCCCTTGGGCACGCTGAAGGTCAGGTCGTCCATCAGCAGCTTGTCGCCGAAGCCCTTGGTGACATGGTCGAACTCGATGACCTTGTCGCCCAGGCGTTCGCCGGGCGGGATATAGATCTCGTTGGTCTCGTTGCGCTGCTGGAATTCGCGCGACTGCATTTCCTCGAAGCGGTTGAGGCGCGCCTTGCTCTTGGCCTGGCGGCCCTTGGGGTTCTGGCGCACCCATTCCAGCTCTTCCTTCATGGCTTTCTTGTGGGCGGCTTCTTCCCGGGCTTCCTGTTGCAGGCGTTTTTCCTTGGTCTCCAGCCACTGGGAGTAGTTGCCCTCGTAGGGAATGCCGTGGCCCCGGTCCAGCTCCAGGATCCAGCCGGCGACGTTGTCCAGGAAGTAGCGGTCGTGGGTCACGGCCACCACGGTGCCGGGGAACTCCTCCAGGAACTTTTCCAGCCAGAACACGCTCTCGGCATCCAGGTGGTTGGTGGGTTCGTCCAGCAGCAGCATATCGGGCTTGGATAACAGCAGCCGGCACAGGGCCACCCGGCGCCGCTCGCCGCCGGAAAGCTTGTTGACGTCCGCGTCCCAGGGGGGCAGGCGCAGGGCGTCGGCGGCGATTTCCAGCTGGTTGTCCAGGTTGTGGGCGTCCCAGGCCTGGATGATGTCTTCCAGTTCCCCCTGGCGCTTAGCCAGTTTGTCGAAATCCGCGTCGGGCTCCGCGTAGGCGGCGTAGATGCCGTCCAGTTCCGCCAGGGCATCGACGGCCTCGCGGACGCCGTCCTCGACATTGCCGCGCACGTCCTTGTCGCCGTCCAGTTCCGGTTCCTGGCGCAGGAAGCCGATCTTGATGCCGGGCATGGGGCGGGCCTCGCCCTGGATGTCGGTGTCCTCGCCGGCCATGATTTTCAGCAGTGTGGATTTGCCGGCCCCGTTAAGGCCGAGCACGCCGATCTTGGCGCCGGGGAAAAAGGACAGGGAAATGTCCTTGAGAATCTCCTTTTTGGGGGGAACAATCTTGCTCACCCGGTTCATGGTGTAGACGTATTGAGCCATAGTGCCGTCGGGTCGCTGAGGATTTGCGCGCATTGTAACGGAAAGGACGGATATTGTGGTGGCGTGGTCGCGGGGGTCCGGTTCGCCGCGACGGTGTTCCCGGCATTCGCTATGGTGTAGAATTCGCGCTCCCTTAAGTCCCTCCCAGATCGAGACAGCATCGAGACATGTTTGACAAAGACCTGACACTCGCCCAGTACGACCCGGACCTGTGGCACGCCATCCAGCAGGAGGAGCGCCGGCAGGAAGAGCACATTGAGTTGATTGCCTCGGAAAACTACACCAGCCCGCTGGTGATGGCGGTCCAGGGCACCGTGCTCACCAACAAATACGCGGAAGGGTACCCTCACAAGCGTTACTACGGCGGCTGTGAATATGTGGACGAGGCCGAGGAACTGGCCATCGAGCGGGCCAAGGCGCTGTTCGGCGCCGATTACGCCAACGTCCAGCCCCACTCCGGCTCCCAGGCCAATTCGGCGGTTTACCAGGCCCTGTGCAAGCCCGGCGACACCGTTCTGGGCATGAGCCTGGATGCCGGCGGGCACCTGACCCACGGCGCCAAACCCAACTTCTCCGGCAAGATCTACCATGCGGTCCAATACGGTCTCGTCGCCGAGACCGGCGAGGTGGATTACGACCAGGTCGAGGCCCTGGCCCTGGAGCACAAGCCCACCATGATCGTGGCCGGCTTCTCCGCCTATTCGCGGGTGCTCGACTGGCAGCGCTTCCGGGACATCGCCGATAAAGTCGGCGCCTGGCTGATGGTGGATATGGCCCACGTGGCCGGTCTTGTCGCCGCCGGCGAATACCCCAACCCGGTGCCCATCGCCGACGTGGTCACCACCACCACCCACAAGACCCTGCGCGGTCCCCGCGGCGGCCTGATCCTGGCCCGCCACAACGAGGAATTGCAGAAGAAGTTCCAGTCCGCCGTATTCCCCGGCGGCCAGGGCGGCCCCCTGATGCACGTTATCGCCGCCAAGGCGGTGAGCTTCAAGGAGGCCATGACGCCCGAATTCAAGACCTACCAGGCGCAGGTGGTGAAGAACGCCCGGGCGATGGCGAAGACCTTCGTCGAGCGCGGCATCGATATCGTCTCCGGCGGTACCGACAACCACCTGATGCTGGTTAACCTGATCGGCCGGGAATACACCGGCAAGGACGCGGACGCGGCCCTGGGCCGGGCCAATATCACCGTCAACAAGAACGCCGTGCCCAACGATCCCCGGTCCCCGTTCATCACCTCGGGGCTGCGGGTGGGTACGCCGGCCATCACCACGCGCGGTTTCGGCGAGGACGAGTGTGTGCAGCTCACCCACTGGATGTGCGACGTGCTTGATGCCCTGGAGAAAGGCGATGCCGACCAGGTGATCGCCGACACCCGGGAGAAGGTGCTGGACATCTGCAAGCGGTTCCCGGTTTACGGGTGACTTTCGCCGGGGAAGGCTTCTCCCTGTGGGAGCGGTCCCCGACCGCGATAGACCGCCGGGCCTTAAAGCATTCCCCTCGCGATCAGGGATCGCTCCCACACCGGTAGCTGCCGCCGGGGAAACCCTCCCCCTGTGGGAGCGGTCCCCGACCGCGATAGACCGCCGGGCCTTAAAGCATTTGCCTCGCGATCGAGGATCGCTCCCACACCGGTAGCTGCCGCCGGGGAAACCTTGTCCCTGCGGGAGCGGTCCCCGACCGCGACAGGTCAGCCGGCCTTAAAGCATTTGCCTCGCGATCAGGGATCGCTCCCACACTGGTAGCTGGCACCGGGTAAACCCTCCCCCTGTGGGAGCGGTCCCTGACCGCGATAGGCCACCGGCCTAAAAGCATTCCCCTCGCGATCGAGGATCGCTCCCACACCGGTAGCTGCCACCGGGAGGAACCTTGTCCCTGTGGGAGCGGTCCCCGACCGCGATAGACCGCCGGGCCTTAAAGCATTTGCCTCGCGATCGAGGATCGCTCCCACACCGGTAGCTGGCACCGGGGAAACCGTCCCCCTGTGGGAGCGGTCCCCGACCGCGATAGGCCGCCGGGCCTTAAAGCCTTGCCCTCGCGATCGAGGATCGCTCCCACATCGGTAGCTGGCACCGGGGGAAACCTTCTCCCTGTGGGAGCGGTCCCCGACCGCGATAGGCCGCCGGCCTTAAAGCATTCCCCTCGCGATCAGGGATCGCTCCCACACCGGTAGCTGCCACCGGGAGGAACCTTGTCCCTGTGGGAGCGGTCCTCGACCGCGATAGCTTTCCGAGCCTCTCTAACCGCTTCCCCGGAGGTCTGGCGTCGCCACCTGTGCTAGAATCGCGACCCTGTTGACCGACCAGGCATTCACTTTATGCGCTGCCCCTTCTGTGGTGCCGATGAAACCAAGGTGATCGATTCCCGGCTGGTGGCCGAGGGCGGCCAGGTGCGTCGTCGCCGGCAATGTCTGTCCTGCAGCGAACGCTTTACCACCTACGAGGCGGCGGAACTGCTGATGCCCCGGGTTATCAAGCGCGACGGTACCCGGGAGCCGTTCGAGGAAGGCAAGTTGCGTGCGGGCCTGCAGCGGGCGCTGGAGAAGCGGCCGGTGAGCGTCGAGCAGATTGAAGCCGCCATCACCCAGATCAAGCACGGCCTGCAGACAACCGGCGAGCGGGAAGTCCCCTCGCGCCTGATCGGCGAGCGCATCATGGCAAAACTCCGGGATCTCGACGAGGTGGCCTATGTGCGCTTTGCCTCCGTGTACCGGAGTTTCCAGGATATCAGCGAATTCCGGGCCGAGCTGGACAAGCTGGAAAGCAAGGCCGGCAAAGCGCGGGACACGAGCAACTGACCATGGCCGGCCGCTTCGACATCGACTGCATGGCCCGGGCCCTGCAGCTGGCCCGGCGGGGCCTGTACACGGCCCGGCCCAATCCCCGGGTGGGTTGCGTTATCGCCCGCAACGGCGAGATCGTCGGCGAGGGGTTCCACCGTCGGGCCGGGGAGGCCCATGCGGAAATCAATGCACTGGCCGATGCCGGCGAGCGGGCTCGCGGGGCCACGGCCTATGTCACCCTGGAGCCGTGCAATCACCAGGGGCGCACCGGGCCCTGCTCCCGGGCACTGGCGGAGGCAGGCGTTGCCGAGGTGGTCTATGGCATGACCGACCCCCACGACAGGGCCGGGGGCGGTAATGACTATTTGCGTGGCGCCGGCATTGCCGTGCGCGGGCCGGTGCTGGAAAACGAGGCCCGGCGGCTGAATCCGGGCTTTATCAAGCGCTGCGAAACCGGGCTGCCCCGGGTGACGGTGAAGATCGCCGCCAGTCTCGATGGGCGCACGGCAATGGCCAGCGGCGAGAGCCAGTGGATCACGGGGCCCGATGCCCGCCGTGATGTCCAGCGCCTGCGCGCCCGCAGCGATGCGGTGATTACCGGCATCGGCACGGTGCTGGCGGACGATCCGTCGCTGACCGTCCGGGCCGGGGAACTGGGCCTTGCCGGGGCCGAGGCCATTGCCGACAATCAGCCGTTGCGGGTGATTGTCGACAGCGAAGGTCGCCTGCCGGACACCGCTAAAATGCTGGGCTTGCCCGGCCCGTTGCTGGTGGCGGTGGTCGGTGACAGGGTAGGCGAACTGCCACCGGCGCCGGAAGTCTTCGCCTCGCAAAGCCGCGAAGGCAGGGTCGATCTGGAGGCCCTCCTTCGGGAACTGGCCCGCCGGGAATGCAGCGAGGTGCTGGTGGAGGCGGGGGCGGAACTTGCCGGCGCCTTTATAGCCGCCGGCCTTGCCGACCGGCTGGTCATCTATATGGCCGCCAGGCTTCTGGGCAGTACGGCCCGCCCGCTGGTGGCCCTGCCCCTTGAATCCATGGCCGGGGCCGTGGATGTAAAAATTGTCGACATGCGCGCCCTGGGCGGGGATTGGCGCATTACTGCGGAGGTGGTTGACGACTGATGTTTACCGGAATCGTGGAAAGCCTTGGCGAGATACGGGCGGTGGAGCCCACCGGCGGCGACGCCCGGCTGACCATCGCCGCCGGCGGCCTGGATATGAGCGGGACCCGGCTGGGTGACAGCATTGCCGTCAATGGCGTGTGCCTGACGGTCAATGAAATTGTCCGCGACGGCTTTATTGCCGATGTGTCTGTGGAAACCCTGGACGCCACCACCGTCGGCGACTGGCGGGAGGGCCGACGGGTCAATATCGAACCGGCGCTGGCCGCCGGCGCGCGGCTGGGGGGCCATATCGTCTCCGGCCACGTGGACGGTGTCGGCGAGGTGGTGGAGCGCCGGGACGATGCCCGGTCGGTGCGTTTCCGGTTGCGGGTGCCGGCGGCGCTGGCCCGCTATGTGGCGCGCAAGGGCTCGATTACCGTCGATGGCACCAGCCTCACGGTCAATGCCGTGTCGGGCGCGGAATTCGAGATCAACATCGTTCCCCACACGCTCGAGCACACGGTCATCGGCGATTACGCGCCCGGCACCCGGGTCAATATCGAGGTGGACGTGGTGGCCCGCTACCTGGAGCGGTTGCTGCTGGGGGAGAAAGCGGCAGAGGCCGATGCCTCTGTCGGGACTGACGAGTAAGGGTTATGACATTGAACAGCATTGAAGAATTGGTGGAAGAAATCCGCGAGGGCCGGATGGTGATCCTCATGGATGACGAGGACCGGGAAAACGAGGGCGACCTGATCATGGCGGCGTCCCGGGTCAGGGCCGAGGACATCAACTTCATGGCCAAGAACGCCCGGGGTCTGATCTGCCTTACCCTGACACCGGAGCGCTGCAAGCAGCTCAACCTGCCCCTGATGGTGGCCGGAAACGACGCTCCCCTGGGTACCAATTTCACCATCACCATCGAGGCCGCCGAGGGCGTGACCACCGGCATCTCGGCGGCGGACCGGGCCCGCACCGTGCAGGCGGCGGTCGCACCCAATGCGTCCCCCAGGGACATTGTCCAGCCCGGCCACATCTTTCCCCTGATGGCCCAGCCGGGCGGTGTGCTCAGCCGCGCCGGCCACACCGAGGCGGGCTGCGACCTGGCCCGGCTGGCGGGCTACGAGCCGTCGGCGGTAATTGTCGAAATTATGAACGACGACGGCACCATGGCCCGGCGCCCCGACCTGGAAGTCTTTGCCGAACAGCACGGCATCAAGATCGGCACCATCGCCGACCTTATCCACCACCGGATCGCCCACGAGAAAACCGTCAAGCGGGTAAAGGTGCGCCAGATCGATACCGAGTACGGCGCCTTCGAGCTGCGTACCTATCTGGACGAGGCCCGCGACGAGTATCACCACGCCCTGGTCAAGGGCAATGTCAGTGGCGATGAGCCCGTGCTGGTACGGGTCCATATCCCCAGTCCGCTCCGTGATTTCTTCACCCTGCACGAACCCGGCAAGCCCCACTATCCGCGCTGGACCTTCCACAAGGCCATGAAGCAAGTCTCGGAGGAGAAGAATGGCGCGGTTATCCTGATCAATGCCGATCACGGCAGCAGTGGCCGGGAAGTGGAAGCGAGCCTGGAAGAAGCCTTTGGCGACCGGGTCAAGTCGTCGCAGCCGGGCTCCGAGCACATCCAGTTCCAGCAGGTGGGAGTCGGCTCCCAGATCCTCCGGGAACTGGGCATCAAGAAATTGCGCTTGATGGGTGCGCCCATCAAGTATGCCGGCCTTTCCGGGTTCGACCTGGAAGTGGTCGAGAATATTGAGGCGGAAGAGTAGATTATGGGAAAGCTGAGACCCCTCGAGGGCAATTACGAGGTATCGGATGCCCGCTTGGCCGTGGTGGTCAGCCGCTGGAACGATACCATCACCGACGGCCTGCTCCGGGGCGCCCTGGCGACACTGGAACGCCAGGGTATTGCCGATGACAACATCCGCGTGCTGCGTGTGCCCGGTGCCTTCGAATTGCCCCTGGCCGCCCTCAAGGCCGTCGACGCCGGCGTCGACGGCGTGATCGCCCTGGGTTGTGTGATTCGCGGCGACACGCCCCATTTCGACTATGTCTGTTCCGAGTGCACCCGGGGTATCGGCCGGGTAAGCCTGGATGCCCGCCTGCCCGTGGGATTCGGCCTGCTTACCTGCGACACTTTCGAACAGGCACGGGCCCGCGCTGCCGACGACCGGGACAACAAGGGCGAGGAAGCCGCCCTGACGGTGCTGGAAATGATCTCCCTGTTCCGGCAAATGAGGTAATTGTCCGTGCCGTCCAAGCCTTCAAACCGCAAGAAAGCGCGTCACCTGCTGGTTCAGGCGCTTTACCAGTGGCAGCTTTCCGGGAGCGATATTGCCATCATCGAGGCGGAATTCTTCACCGACCAGAAGATGGACAAGGTGGATACGGCGTATTTCCGGGAATTGCTCCACGCCATCCCCAGGCAGGTGGAGGAACTGGACAATGCCCTCGCGCCCCACCTGGACCGGGCTTTCAAGGACCTGGACCCGGTTTCCGTGGCGGTGCTGCGCCTGGGTGCCTACGAACTGCTGCACCGGATCGATATCCCCTACAAGGTGGCCATCAACGAAGCGGTCAATCTGGCCAAGGTGTTCGGCCCCACCGACGCCCACAAGTACATTAACAGTATCCTCGACCGGGTTGCCGATGGCGCCCGGCAGCTGGAAGTGCGGGCCGCCAGGTCGGGCCGCTGAGCAGACACCGTGGCTCTCGGTGAATTCGACATCATCCGGCGTTATTTCACCGATATCGGGGGTCCCTCCACATCGCTGGTCCTGGGCGTGGGGGACGACTGCGCCCTGTTCGAGTTGGCAGCCGGCGAACAACTGGCGGTCACCACGGATACCCTGGTGGCGGGCGTTCATTTCCCCCACCGTGCCGACCCCCGCCTCGTCGCCCGGCGGGCCCTGCGGGTCAACCTCAGCGATCTTGCCGCCATGGCCGCCGTGCCCCTGGGTTGCCAGCTTGCGCTGACGTTGATCGATGCCGACGAAAGCTGGTTGGCGGCGTTCGCCGCCGGCCTCGCCGGGGACGCGGTCCGCTATGGTTGCCCCCTGTCCGGCGGCGACACCACCCGCGGTGCCCTCGCCGTAACGTTCACCCTCCTCGGTTCCGTGACTGCCGGCGAGGCCCTCAGGCGCGACGGTGCCGCCGAAGGGGACGATATCTATGTCACCGGCACGCTGGGGGATGCCCGGGCGGGACTGGCCCTGCTCGACAGCAAAAAAGAGCCAGACAATGAAAGCAAGTACTTACTTGACAGGTACTGGCTGCCATCGCCGCGGCTCGATGCGGCCCGGGCGCTGCGTTCCCTGGCGAGTTCGGCAATCGATATTTCCGACGGCCTGCTCCAGGACCTGGGCCATATTGCCGCGGCCAGCGGCGGGGGTGCCGATGTGGAGCTGGAAGCGCTGCCCCTGTCACCCCAACTGCGGAATTTTGCCGGCGACGAAGCGACCCACTGGGCGCTGACCGGGGGTGACGACTACGAGCTCTGTTTTACGGCGCCACCGGCAAGGCGCGTCGAAGTGCAACAGCGCCTTGCGGCACTGGATGTGCCGGTCGCACGCATCGGCGCCATGGGAGGCGCGCCAGGGGTGCGGTGCCGCGACCGCAGCGGCAGGGAAGTGGTGGAACCGGGTGGCGGCTATGACCACTTCGGGTAGAGCGACGCCGACCCCGGGCGACCTGGTTCGCGACCCGGTACTGATGCTCGCCTTCGGTTTCGGCTCGGGGCTGGTGCCGCGGATGCCGGGAACCGCCGGCAGTTTGCTGGCTGTCCTGCTTTTTCCCGCCATCGCCTGGCTGCCGTTGTCGGGATACCTGGCTTTCCTGGCCGTTGTCGTCGTGGTGGGCGTGGCGGTTTCGGGACGGGCGTCGCGCAGGCTCGGCGTGCACGACCACGGCGGCATTGTCATCGACGAGTTCGCCGGCCTGTGGCTTGCCCTGGCCGGGTTTCCCGCCACGCTGCCCTGGCTCGTGGCGGGCTTTGCCCTGTTCCGCCTCTTCGATATCTGGAAGCCCTGGCCGATCAGCTGGCTGGACCGGCGCCTGTCGGGCGGGGTGGGCATCATGGTGGATGACCTGGTGGCGGGGGGATTCGCATGGCTTATACTCTGCCTGTTCAGGGAGGTATTGTTGCCATGGGCAGGATTCTAGGTTGCTCGCTGTTGGCGCTGATGTTGTTGGCGTCCCCGGTCCTTCGCGCGGCGCCCGAAATTGTCGCCAGTGGCCTGTTCAAAGACCGGGCCATGCTGACCATCGATGGCGAGGCGCAGTTGCTGCGGGTCGGAGAGGTGTCCCCGGAAGGGGTGGAACTGGTGTCCAGTTCAAGCCGCGAGGCGGTGATTGAGGTGGACGGCAGGCGTCATAAACTCGGGTTGTCGACGCGGATCGCCGCCACTTACCGGGATGCGGATGTCGCCGAGGTGCGTATCCCCCGGGGCAGCGACAGCCACTACATGGCCGGCGGGTCCATCAACGGTCACCCGGTGACCATGCTGGTGGACACCGGCGCCACGCTGGTGGCCATGAATGTCCACGATGCCCGGCGCCTGGGGGTCCAGTTCCGCAACGGCCGTCGTGGCACGGCATCGACGGCGGGTGGCAGGGTGGATACCTTCGTGGTCAATCTCAACACCGTCCGTATCGGCGGCCTCGAGGTCCGCAACGTCTCGGCGGCGGTGCTGGTGGGCGACTATCCCGAGACCATTCTTCTGGGCAACAGCCTGCTCGATCGCCTGGAAATGAGCCAGGAGGCCGGCGTGCTGGTGCTGCGCAAAAAGTATTGACCGGGGGCAATTCCTTTACTCAGGGCGTTTCCCCGTTAAAATAGCGCCTTTCACCTTTCTGGTTCCAATGTGACTCTACAGTTTGTCGAATCTTCCCGGTTACCCACGCGCTGGGGAGTCTTTCAAATTCACGGTTTTGACGACCCGGCCACCAACAAGGAGCACATTGCCCTGACCATGGGCGATGTCGGCGATGGCGAGGCGGTGCTGTTGCGTATCCACTCCGAGTGCCTGACCGGGGATGCTCTGCACAGCCTGCGCTGTGATTGTGGCGCCCAGCTCGAGGCGGCGATGCGCCGTATTGCCGAGGAGGGCAGGGGCGCGATCCTCTATCTTCGCCAGGAAGGCCGGGGTATCGGCCTGATCAACAAGATCCGCGCCTACCGTCTCCAGGACGAGGGGGCGGACACCGTGGAGGCCAACGAACAGCTGGGTTTTGGTGCCGATATGCGCGACTACACCATTTGCCGCTCCATGCTCGAGCACCTGAAAATCGGGGCCATCCGCCTGATGACCAATAATCCCCGCAAGGTCCACGCCCTGGAGGCCATGGATTTCCCGGTCACCGAGCGTCTGCCCCTGCAGTCGGGGAGCAATCCCCACAACGCCAGGTATCTGGCCACCAAGGCCGGCAAACTGGGCCATTTGTTCGGCAAGGGGGAGGGCTGAGATGGCGCTCGCCAAACGCATTATTCCCTGCCTGGATGTGGACAAGGGCCGCGTGGTAAAGGGTGTCCGGTTTGTCGATATCCGGGATGCCGGCGATCCGGTGGAAGTGGCCAAGCGTTACGATAGCGAGGGGGCCGATGAAGTGGCATTCCTCGACATCACCGCCAGCCATGAGGGCCGGGATATCATGCTCCACACCGTGGAGCGCATGGCCAGTGAGGTGTTTATTCCCCTCACCGTGGGCGGGGGCGTCAAGAAAGTGGAGGATATCCGCGCCCTGCTCAACGCCGGTGCCGACAAGGTGAGCATCAATTCCGGCGCCGTTTATGACCCCGAATTTGTCCGGGCCGCCGCCGAGCGCTTCGGCTCCCAGTGCATCGTTGTCGCCATTGACGCCAAGCGTGTCAGTGATGGCGAGGCCGGGCCGGACCGTTGGGAAGTGTTCACTCACGGTGGGCGCAAGCCCACGGGGCTGGATGCCGTGGAGTGGGCGAGACGCATGGCCGCTTACGGGGCGGGCGAGATATTGCTTACCAGCATGGATAGGGATGGCACCAGGAACGGTTTCGACCTGGACCTGACCCGGGCGATCACCGAAGCGGTAAACATTCCCGTGATCGCCTCCGGCGGTGTGGGCAACCTGGAGCACCTGGTCGATGGAGTGGTTCAGGGGGGTGCGGATGCGGTGCTCGCCGCCAGCATCTTTCACTTCGGCGAGTTCAGTATCCGCGAGGCCAAGGAGTATATGCGCGAGAGGGGGATCGAGGTCCGCCTCTGAGTTACCTGAACGTGTCCGGGAACAGGCTTTATCAGGCGCTCAGGCGGTAATGATCCACCTCAAGGAGCCGGAAAGCGGCGGGCGGGGCACTCTGGACGAATTCAATAAAGTCGCGGGTGGCCCTCTCGGCCTGCTCCTTGCTGTCGTAGGGGCCCAGCATTGCCCCCTCCCTGGTTGCGAAATACCAGAAGTCGTGGAGCTTGAAATACCGCTCGCCCCTGACCGGGAGGCGCCTGATATTGTCGTCTTTTCTGAACATGGCCGCTCAACCTTTCTATTGCTTTTAAATTATAGATGCTGCACGGAATCCTTGCCGAACTTTCGCGAGTATGCGGCAAGATGTCGCCTTGCACAAGTCTGGTGCGTAAGCCCGCTTACAGTCCTGCCCTCGCGGGCGCACTCGCGGGACCCGGGGTCATTGCTGGAAAATCGAAATACCCTTGAGGATATTTAGCGCCTCGTAGAGCTGGTTGTCTTCGGTGCCCGCACTGCGTTGGTTCTTGACCGCTTTCTTGGCGGGTTTGTCTTCGCTGCCGTTTTTCAGGTGTCCGGACAGATTGGCCTCCAGTATCGACTGGCCCTGCGCTATGGGCTTGATCTGGGCGCGCTCCACCACGATGTCCGGGGCAATGCCCTGGGCCTGGATGGAACGGCCGGAAGGTGTCAGGTAGCGGGCGGTGGTGAGCTTGATGGCCCGCCCGTCCTTGAGCGGCAGCACGGTTTGCACCGAGCCCTTGCCGAAGCTCTGGGTGCCGAGGATGATGGCCCGGTGATTGTCCTGCAGGGCGCCCGCGAGAATCTCCGAAGCCGAGGCGCTGCCGCTGTTAATCAGGACCACGATGGGTACGCCGCTGATCATGTCGCCCTCGGTGGCATGGAACTTGGTGTTGGCGCTGGGAATGCGGCCTTCCGTGTAGACCACCAGGCCGTCGTCGAGCAGGGCATCCGCCACCTCGATGGAGGCCGGCAGCAGGCCGCCCGGGTTGTTGCGCAAATCGATGACCAGCCCCTTGAGGGGGTCCGTTTTCTCCAGTAGTTTGCCCACTTCCTTGCGGAACTGGCTGCCGGTGTCGATCTGGAACTGGGCGATACGGATGTAGCCGTACTCGTTTTCCAGCAGGCGGCTGCGCACACTCTGAACCCTGATGATGTCCCGGACCACCTCGATTTCCAGGGGCGCGTCGACACCTTCCCGGAGAATCGTCAGGGTGATGGGCTCGCCGGGCTGGCCGCGCATGATCTCGATGGCTTCCTTGAGCGACATCCCCTGTACCGCCTGGTCGCCCAGCTTGATAATGAGGTCCCCGGCCTGGACGCCGGCCTCGTCCGCCGGGGTGCCGTCGATGGGGGCGATCACCTTGACGAAGCCGCCCTCCATGCCCACTTCGATACCCAGGCCGCCGAATTCGCCGGTGGTGCTTTCCTGGAGATCCTCATAGGTGGCCTTGTCGAGATAGGCGGAATGCGGATCGAGACCGTTCAGAAGCCCCTCGACGGCATTTTCCAGCAGGGTCCGGTCGTCCACTTCCTCCACGTAGGCCTTGCGGATCTGGTCGAAGACCTGGACGAACAGTTGCAGGTCCTCCAGGGGCAGTTGGCCTTCTTCCGGTGGCCTGGACTCACCCTCCATCGCCAGGAGCGCTGTGGTTGGCAATGTCAGTAATGCGAATAACAGTGTCTGTAGGAGCGGCTTCATGCAATTAATTCCGGTTTCGTGGCTGTCGTCCCTGCTGAATCGATCATAGTAGCCCTGTCTAGCGCCTGTCTGCCAGCCAGACCTTGGGGTCCTGGGGGCGTCCATTGTGACGGATTTCAAAGTACAGCGCACTCTCGGTCAGGCCCCCGCTGCGGCCGGCCCGGGCCACCGCCTGCCCCGCCTCGACCCATTCGCCGGCCTCCGCCAGCAGCACCTGGTTGTGGGCGTAAAGACTCAGGTAGCCCTCGCCGTGGTCGACGATAAGGACCAGGCCGTGTCCGCGCAGATAATCGGAAAATACCACCCGGCCGTTGTGGACGGAAAGTACCGGCTGGCCCGGTTCGGTTTCCAGCAGCCATCCGGTCCATGGCAGGTTGGCCGCGCGACGACTGCCGAAGGCGTGCTTGACCCGCCCCTTTACCGGCCAGGGCAACGCTCCCTTTTGGCGGGGGAAGGGGGCGCTTTCCGGTGGCGAGAGATCCTGGATGGCCTTCTCCAGGGCGGCGAGCACAGTTTCCAGTTGGGCCCGCTCCTTTTTCAGGCGGGCGAGGCGGTCCTTTTCCGAGCCCAGCTCTTCGGCCAGGCCGGCAAGGGTCTCCTTGCGCCTGGCGTGCTGTCGCTCCAGCGCGGTTTTGCGTTCGCTCAGTTCCGTGCGTGTCTCGGCGAGGTTACCCTGCTTGCTGCGAATGGCATTGGCAACTTCCGTCAGTTCCTCCAGGGTTTCCCGGTAGGCCTGGATTTTGGCATGCCTTGCCTCCAGGAAATACTCGTAGTATTTCAGGGCCCGGGCCATTTGCTGGGGGTCCTGCTGGTTGAGCAACAGTTTCAGGGGCTCCTCCCGGCCCAGCCGGTAGGCCATGGCGATTTCCCGGGCGATCTGTTCGCGCTGCTCGCGGCGTTGTTCCTCCAGGGAGGTCCGGCGCTTGTCCAGGCTTTGCAGTTCCCCCCGCAGTTGCGCCATCCTGTTCTCGATGGTGGACATTTCGCGGCCGATATCGGCGATGGCGGTTTCCTGCTTCTCGAGTTTTTCGCTGAGGCGGGCGTGGCGGCCGGAGCGGGATTCGATGCGCGCCCGGGTATCGGCAATTTCGTCCTGGAGCGCCTTGAGGCGCGCGCGGTCCTCGCTTTCGCCGGCCGCGGCCGCGAGCACCCAGAACATCGCCACGGCCAACAGGAGGGTGCGCACGGTCATTGCCCGGCGTCAGCCCGCCTCGATCAGGTTGCGGCCGGTCATTTCCGCAGGCTGGGGCAGTTCCATCAGGTTCAGTAGCGTTGGCGCGATATCGGCCAGTGTTCCGCCGGTGGCGAAGCCCAGCTGCCGGTTGCCGATGTAAACCAGTGGAACCGGCTCCGTGGTGTGGGAGGTCAGGGCCTGGCCGTTGCTTGCGTCGACCATTCGTTCGACATTGCCGTGGTCGGCGGTAACCAGGCAGTGCCCGCCGGCCTCGATCACGGCATCGCGAACCTGCCCGAGGCAGTGGTCCACCGCTTCCACGGCCTTGACCGCCGCGTCGAAAATCCCGGTATGACCGACCATATCGCCGTTGGCGAAGTTGCAGATAATGGCATCATAGCGGCCGCTACCAATGGCCTGCACCAGTTTTTCGGTGACCTCGGGAGCGCTCATTTCCGGTTTCAGGTCGTAGGTGGCAACCCTGGGGGAGGGTATCAGTATGCGCTCCTCGCCGGGGTAGGTGTCTTCCCGGCCACCACTGAAAAAGAAGGTGACGTGGGCGTACTTTTCGGTTTCGGCAATGCGCAGCTGTGTCTTGCCCAGGCCGGCGATATATTCGCCGAAACTGTTAACCAGTGGCTGGGGAGGAAAGGCGCAACTGGCCGGGATGTCGGCGGCGTATTCGGTGGTCATCACAAAGTCCGCCAGCTTGGGCCGGCTTCGGCGTTCGAAGCCCGGGAAGTCATCCTCGACGAAGGCGCGGGTGATTTCCCGGGCCCGGTCGGGGCGGAAGTTCATAAACAGCACGGTGTCGCCGTCACCGATGGGTGCGGGGTCGCCGATCACGGTGGGGGTGACGAATTCGTCGCTTTCATCCCGCTCGTAGGCGGCGGCCAGGCCGGCGGCCGCATCGCCGGCGGTGTAGGCCGCCTCGCCCCGGGTGAGCATGTCATACACGGGCTGGACCCGCTCCCATCGGTTGTCCCTGTCCATGGCGAAGTAGCGCCCGGCCAGGGTGGCGATACGGCCTGTGCCGGTTTCGGCCAAGGCCGACTCGATCTTGTCGATGGACGCACGCGCGCTGCGCGGCGGTGTGTCCCTGCCATCCAGGAAGGCATGCAGGTAGATCCTTTCGGCGCCGCGCCCCGCTGCCAGTTGAATGGCCGCCACCAGGTGGTCCTCGTGGCTGTGCACGCCGCCCGGCGAAAGCAGGCCCATGATATGCACGGCGTGCCCTTCGGCCACGGCTTTGTCCACGGCCTCGGTGTAGGCGGTATTGGTGAAAAAGTCCCCGTCGGCGATGGCCTTGTTGACCCGGGTAAAGCTCTGGTACACGATCCGGCCCGCCCCCAGGGTCATATGACCCACTTCCGAGTTGCCCATCTGGCCCTCGGGCAGGCCCACGTCGAGGCCCGACCCCGAGATCAGTGTGTGCGGATTTTCTTGCCAGAGCTGGTCCCACACCGGTGTGCGGGCCGTGCGGATGGCGTTGTGTTCGGGGGAGTCGTTGTGACCCCAGCCGTCGAGGACAATGAGAACGGTTGGTGTCTTGGCGGTGCTCATCGGTTGCCTTGCTGATTCGTGGTTGGGATATGACTGTGCCTGGGGGCCAGGCGCCCGGGCGCATGCCCGGAGGAATGCGGATGGTACCCTTTTGGCGTCCGGAAGACCATTCATGGCCGGTGGTCTATCCCGGCGATTGGCGGCGCCGGCTATACTGAAATCGAAAGGCGTGCAGCTATTCATACAACAAAGGGGTGACCATGGCGTGGGACCATGCCAGGGTCGAGGGTCTGCTCTTCGATCTGAATGGCGTTTTCTATACGGGTGACGAGGTGATTGCCGGTGCCGGGAAAACCCTGGACGCCATTCGTGAACGCGGCATTCCCTATCGTTTTATCACCAATACCACCACGCAGTCGCGGGATGCCCTGGTGGAAAAGCTTGGCGCCTTGGGCCTCGATGTGGAGCCGGACAGCCTGATGACAGCCCCGATTGCCACCCGCGACTACCTGCTGCGGGAGAACCTCCTGCGTTGCCATTTTGTGGTCGACAGGGATGTGCTCCGGGATTTTCGCGGTCTCGAGGCCGTCGACCGGGAGCCGGATGCGGTGGTTATCGGCGATATCGGCGACCGTTGGGGTTATGCACTGCTCGACCGGCTCTTTGCCATGCTCACCGGTGGCGCCCGGCTGGTGGCCGTACACCGCAACCGTTATTCACAGAGCGGCACCGGCCTTCATGTGGACATCGGCCTCTTTGTGGCGGGACTGGAATATGCCGCCGATACCGAGGCGGTTCTCACCGGCAAGCCCTCTCGCCGGTTTTTCGAGGCGGCCGCTCGCTCAATGGAGCTGGAGCCGTCCCGGGTGGCCGTGGTGGGCGACGATGTCGACAGCGACGTGGGTGGCGCCCAGGGTGCGGGTATGCAGGGAGTGCTGGTGCGCACCGGCAAATACCGGCCCGAACTGGTTGAGCGCTCCGGGGTCACGCCCGATGCCGAGATCGGTTCAATTGCGGATCTGGCCCGGCTGCTGGGAGATTCCTAGGAGTCCTGCCGGCGGAGCAGGTTGGACAGGCGCGGGTCGGGCTTATCCGCCTTGCGATAGAGCAGCAGGACATGGCCCACCTGCTGAATCGCCCGGGCATCGAGCCGCTCGCAGATGGCATCCGTGGCGGCCTTTTTGGCGTCCCGGTCACCCACGGCGAGCTTGACCTTGATCAGTTCGTGATCGGTCAGTGCCCGGTCGATTTCCGCGATCACCGCCCCGGTAAGGCCCTTGTCGGCGACGGTGACGACGGGCTTGAGATCGTGGCCGATTCGGCGCAGGTGTTTCTTGTTGTCGCTGGTGAGTGTCATAATGGAACTGTACCTGAAAACGGGTATTGTACCGCCCCAATGCGTTCCCGGTAACACCCATGGCGAGATCGAAAAGCAGCAGGCGCTGGTTGCAGGAGCACGAGCGCGACACCTTTGTCCGGCGCTCGCGCCAGGAGGGATACCGGTCCCGCGCCAGCTACAAGCTGCTGGCCCTGGATGACAAGGACAGGCTGTTCAGGCCGGGAATGACCGTGCTCGATCTGGGCGCGGCCCCCGGCGGCTGGACCCAGGTGGCAGTGGCGAAAGTGGGCGACCGGGGACGCGTCGTGGCCTCGGATATCCTGCCCATGGACGCCATTGCCGGCGTCGACTTCGTGCAGGGGGATTTTACCGAGGACGGGGTCATGGAAGAAATCCTGGCGGTGCTCGACGGCGCGCCGGTGGACCTTGTAATTTCCGACATGGCCCCCAACATGAGTGGTATGAAGGCCGTCGACCAGCCCCGGGCCATGTTGCTGGTGGAACTGGCGGTGGATATGGTCCACCGGATATTGAAACCCGGCGGCACTTTTGTTGCCAAAGTATTCCAGGGGGAAGGCTTCGATGCCCTGATCCCTGACCTGCGCCGGGTTTTCCAGAATGTCGCCGTGCGCAAGCCTGACGCCTCCCGGGCGCGATCCCGGGAGGTCTATGTGGTCGCCAAAGGCTATCGTGGCGCCGGGTAATCACCGCCCATTGCTGTTATAGTGGGCGGCTCGGAACGAGGAAACAATCTTGAACGATATGGCCAAAAACCTGATTCTGTGGCTGGTAATTGCCGCCGTATTGCTGTCGGTCTTCCAGAACTTCAGCCCCACCCCCACCGCCCAGGATCTCAGCTATACCCAGTTTATCGAGCAGGTCCAGGCGGGCCGCGTGCGCAGCGTGGTCATTGACGGCCTGGAAATCCGTGGCGAGCGGGGCGACGGCACCCGCTTCCAGACGGTCCGGCCGAATGTGCCGGATTCCGGCCTGATGACCGACCTTCTCAATAACGGTGTCGAGGTGGAGGGGCGCAAACCCGAATCGCCCAGCATCTGGACCCAGTTGCTGGTGGCGTCTTTCCCCATCCTGCTTATCCTCGCCATCTTCATGTTCTTCATGCGTCAGATGCAGGGCGGCGGTGGCGGTCGAAGCGGCCCCATGTCGTTCGGCAAGAGCAAGGCCCGGCTTCTGGGCGAGGACCAGATCAACACCACTTTCACCGACGTTGCCGGCGTCGACGAGGCCAAGGAGGATGTCCGGGAACTGGTGGACTTCCTCAGCGACCCCTCCCGTTTCCAGCGCCTGGGCGGCCATATCCCCAAGGGCATCCTCATGGTGGGGCCGCCCGGCACGGGTAAGACCCTGCTCGCCAAGGCCATTGCCGGCGAGGCCAAAGTGCCTTTCTTCTCAATCTCCGGCTCCGACTTTGTCGAGATGTTCGTGGGCGTGGGCGCGTCCCGGGTCAGGGATATGTTCGAACAGGCCAAGAAGGCCGCCCCCTGCATCATATTCATCGACGAGATCGACGCCGTGGGGCGCCACCGGGGTGGCGGCTATGGCGGCGGCCACGATGAGCGCGAACAGACCCTGAACCAGCTGCTGGTGGAAATGGACGGTTTCGAGGGTAACGAAGGTGTTATCGTCATCGCCGCCACCAACCGGCCCGATGTTCTCGACAAGGCGCTGCTGCGGCCCGGTCGTTTCGACCGCCAGGTGTTCGTGCCCCTGCCGGATATCCGGGGCCGGGAGCAGATCCTCAAGGTCCATGTGCGCAAAGTGCCCCTGGACGAGCGGGTCAACCTGAGCGTTATCGCCCGGGGCACCCCCGGCTTTTCCGGCGCCGACCTGTCCAACCTGGTTAACGAGGCGGCCCTGTTCGCGGCCCGGGCCAACAAGCGCGTGGTGACCATGGAGGAGTTCGAGAAGGCCCGGGACAAGATCATGATGGGCGCCGAGCGCCGCTCCATGGTGATGTCCGAGGGGGAAAAGGCAAATACCGCCTATCACGAGGCCGGCCACACCATTGTCGGGCGCCTGATGCCCGAGCACGACCCGGTGCACAAGGTCACTATCATTCCCCGCGGTCGGGCCCTGGGCGTTACCCAGTTCCTGCCCGAGGAAGACAAGTACAGCTTCAGCCGGCGGCAGATCATCAGCCAGATCTGCACCCTGTTCGGCGGGCGTATTGCCGAGGAAATTATCCATGGCCCGGAGGGGGTGACCACCGGTGCCCAGAACGACATCGAAAGGGCGACCCAACTGGCCCGCAACATGGTGACCCGCTGGGGCCTGTCCGACAAACTGGGCCCCATTCTCTACGGCGAGGAAGAGTCGCAGATACCCGGCCAGGGCAATCCCAACTACTCCAGCGACACATCCCGGCAGATCGATGGCGAGGTGCGGCGTATTATCGAGGATTGCTATCAGCGCGCCGAAGACATCATCAACGAAAACATCGACATACTCCATGCCATGAAGGCGGCGCTGATGGAGTACGAGACCCTGGACTCCGACCAGATCGACGACCTAATGTCCCGCCGGCCCGTGCGTCCGCCCCAGGATTGGCACGATGACGATTTCGGTCGTCATTCCGGTGGCAAAGGCGAGCCCGTATCCGGTCGGGAAGGCACCATCGGCGGACCCGCCGAGGAACGTTGATTGCCGGTCGCCAAGCATTGGGGTCGCGGCCCGGCATGACCCGTACCATCCACGATCTGCTGCCCGCCTCGGGGCGGGCGGCGGTGATGGGCATCCTCAATCTCACTCCCGACTCCTTTTCCGACGGCGGCCAACTGCTGGCGGGCGGGGCCTTTGCGCCGGATCGCCTCCTGGCCCGGGCCCGGGACATGCTCGAAGAGGGAGTCGATATTTTCGATGTTGGCGGTGAATCCACCCGGCCCGGCGCGAGCCCGGTGCCCGTCGAAGAGGAGCTGGCCCGGGTGGTGCCGGCCGTGCGTCTGCTCAAGCGCCATTTTGACCGGCCGGTCTCGGTGGATACCAGCGAGCCGGCCGTGATCGCCGCGGTTGCGGCCGAGGGCGCCGATATGATCAATGATGTTCGCGCCCTGACCCGGCCCGGGGCCCTGGCCGCGGCGGCCCGGGCCGGCCTGCCGGTTTGCGTCATGCATATGCGCGGCACCCCCCTGACCATGCAGGATAATCCCCGCTACGACAATGTGGTCCGGGAGGTGGCAGACTATCTCGATGAGCGCGTGTCTGCGTGCGAGGCGGCGGGTATCCGGCACGACCGCATCGCCATCGACCCGGGCTTCGGTTTCGGCAAAAGCCTTGCCCATAACCTGGCGCTATTCCGGCACCTCGGGGAATTTACCGCCCGGCCGCTGCCAGTCCTTATCGGCGTTTCCCGCAAGGGTATGGTGGGCGATATTGTGAACAGGCCGGTCAACGAACGCATTGTCGGCAGCGCTGCCCTGGCCCTGCTCGCCGCCCAGCGCGGCGCCCGGATTCTTCGCGTCCACGATGTCGCCGCCACCGTGGATGTGCTCAATGTACTGGAAGCGGTTTAAAAAACAGGACTTTCAATGACCAGAAACTATTTTGGCACCGACGGCATTCGCGGCCGGGTGGGGGAGCACCCCATTACCGCGGATTTCGTGCTCAAGCTCGGCTGGGCCGCCGGCAGGGTTTTCAGCGACAACGTCAAGGGCCGGAAATTGATCCTTGTGGGCAAGGATACCCGGGTCTCCGGCTACATGTTCGAGTCCGCCCTCCAGGCCGGGATCATCGCCGCCGGTGTCGATGTGGGATTGCTGGGGCCCATGCCCACCCCCGCCATTGCCTACCTGACCCGCACCTTCCGGGCCCAGGCCGGCATTGTCATCAGTGCCTCCCACAATCCCTACGACGACAATGGCATCAAGTTTTTCGGCGGCGACGGCTATAAGCTTCCCGACGATATCGAAACAGCCATTGAGGACCACCTTGACGGGGCCATGGAAACGGCGCCGTCGGCCCGGCTGGGCCGGGCCCATCGGGTCAACGATGCCGCCGGGCGCTACATCGAGTTCTGCAAGGCTTCGCTGCCCACCGGGTTCAATCTGGATGGCTTGCGCGTGGTGGTGGATTGCGCCAACGGCGCCACCTATCACGTGGCCCCGGACGTGCTCCGGGAACTGGGGGCTCAGGTCACCACCCTGGGCACGGAGCCGGACGGTCTCAATATTAACCTGGATTGCGGCTCGACCCATCCCGGCGCCCTGCGCCGGGCGGTGCTCGACCAGGGTGCCGACCTGGGCCTGGCCCTGGACGGCGACGGCGACCGCGTGGTCTTCGTCGACCACAAGGGCGAACTGGTGGACGGCGACGAACTGCTCTACATCATTGCCCGGCACCGCCGGGAAAACGGCGAAGGCTGCGAGGGCGTGGTGGGTACCCTGATGACCAATCTCGGGCTGGAACTGGCCCTGACGGAAATGAACATCCCTTTCGAGCGGACCAGGGTGGGCGACCGCTTCGTGATGGAAGCCATGCGCAGGAATTGCTGGCAACTGGGGGGCGAGAGCTCGGGCCACATCGTCTGCAACGACCTGACCACCACGGGCGATGGCCTGGTCTCGGCGCTCCAGGTTCTGCGTGCCCTGGTCGCCACGGGAACCTCCCTTCACGGGTTCAAACAGGGTATGAGCAAGCTGCCCCAGGTCATGGTCAATGTCCGCATGGCAAAAAAGGCCTCGCTGGACGATCACGAGGATATCCGGCGCGCCGTCGCCGATGCCGAATCGGCACTGGCCGGCGAGGGAAGGGTGCTGTTGCGTCCTTCCGGCACCGAACCGGTAGTCCGGGTCATGGTCGAAGGGGCCGATCATGCCCTGGTCGAAAGCCTTGCCAACCAGGTCGCGGACAAGGTCAGAAATGCCTTGGGCTGAAGCGGCGGGCGCCTTGTATGTTAAATTCAACTCCGCTAAGATTGGCGCCCGTTTGGACGGGGCCCCACAAACCGGTTGTTGAAGATTGATGCGTAAACCCCTGGTTGCAGGCAATTGGAAGATGCATGGCTCCACCGAGTTCGTTGCATCCTATATGGCGGGGCTCAAGGCCGCCCGCCTGCCGGAAGGGGTTGAAGTGGGGCTATTCCCGCCCTTTGTTTACCTGGCACAGGTGGGAAAGGACCGGGACGGCTTTGTGCTGGGTGCCCAGAACGTCAGCGCCGAGGAGGAAGGGGCCTTTACCGGCGAGGTTTCCGCCGCCATGTTGCGGGACCTGGGTTGTAGCTATGTGCTGATCGGGCATTCCGAGCGACGCACACTGTACGGCGAAAATGACGGACAGGTGGCGAAAAAATTCGTCGCGGCCGCGCAACAGGGCCTGAGCCCGGTGCTCTGTGTCGGCGAATCCCTGGAGGAGCGGGAAGCGGAACGCACCCTCGAGGTTGTCGGCCGACAGTTGCGGGCCTGTATCGATGAGGCAGGGCTCCCGGCAGTGGCCGGGGCAGTCATCGCCTACGAGCCGGTCTGGGCCATTGGCACCGGCCGGACCGCGAGCCCCGATCAGGCCCAGGAAGTGCATGCCTCGCTGCGCTCCATGCTCGGCGACGCGGGTGCCGAAACGAGAATTCTGTATGGTGGCAGCGTCAAGGCCGCCAATGCCGGTGAGCTTTTCTCCCGGCCCGATATTGACGGTGCGCTGGTGGGCGGCGCCTCGCTGGAAGTGGAAGAGTTCGCCGCCATCTGCCGACAGGCAGAGCCGGCATGAAAGCAAACGTGAAGCAACAGTTGAGCGTAAAAGAGCGGCGCTAATGGAAAATATTCTACTGGCAATTCATCTGCTGACCGCGCTGGCCATTATCGGCCTGGTGCTGCTTCAGCAGGGCAAGGGTGCCGAAGCGGGTGCCTCTTTCGGCGCCGGTGCCTCCCAGACCTTTTTCGGGAGTTCCGGAAGCTGGAACTTTTTTAGTAAAATGACCGCTGTCCTGGCGACGGTTTTCTTCCTCACCAGTATCGGCCTGGCGGTGGTGGCCAAACACCATGCCGGCGTCGACGAGGATTACCTGCCAACGGTGGAGGAAGAGCGCAGTCGCGAGCCGCGCGACGGGGAAATTCCGGCCGCTCCCGAGCGCAGCGGCGGCAGCGAAATTCCCGTTCCGGAAGGACAATAGGGTTTTTACGTAGCGTGTCGGAGTCTTGGCACGGTGCGGGATGAGCAACACATTGGTAAATTTTGGCAGTTAACGCCCAGGTGGTGGAATTGGTAGACACGCTATCTTGAGGGGGTAGTGGCGCAAGCCGTGCCGGTTCAAGTCCGGCCCTGGGCACCATTTTTTAAATAAAACCGTTTAATTTCGGCTCTACCTCATTAACGGGGGATGGCACTCATCAAGCCCTGTTTATCGTTCAGTCCCTTGGCAGCTGGTGCTACATTTGGTGCTATCTCGGTTCAATTTTGGATGCAACTCAACAGGTTTCGCCTTGCGCTCCGATGATGACACCATTCAAGTCCATCGAATACAATTTCTGGCGTCCAAGTTACCGGCATTACCATCGGGTTTCGTTTTAAAGGTGGAGTCGGAACTGAAGCCGAAACGGTTTATTGTGAAATCCAGTCTGAACAACGATTTATCACTTGTTTGAGTGCCGGGAGATCGTTAATGAAGTTATCTGAAGGTTTATAAACTCTGGGGCTTGTCGTTGTGTCCGGAGGCTTTGTCTTATATAACAATCTTAGAAAGGAACAATGCCTAGGGGGAATGGCTAGAGTGTCCAGTTGCCCACAGAAATTGTGGGTAAGTTTGTGGATAGAACTTCTAAATTACCACGCCACATCCGATATTGGGTTTGATTGTTTTCTGACCATGAATCGCGCTTGCGGTCGGGTAGATAGCCTTAAAATTTTAACCTTAAAGCATGACAGTCGTGTAACACAAAGAATTTAAAAGGAAAAAGCCAAGCAATAATCTTCCATTACTCCATTGGGTTTGCCAGGTCAATCTCCGAGGTGAGAAATAATCGTGACCGGAGGAGCCAAAATTGGTGGACACGGGTGAGTTCAAGACGGTGGATAATGTGAAGGTTAATCCGGTCACAAATCAAAATTCCGCAGAGTCGCGCGGTTGCTTTCGATCTTATGGATGCTGAAATTGAATTACTCGACTGCACCCTGGCCCTCGAGCGGGCGGTCGCCGGTGGAAGGCATTCGGAAAAAATACTCATAGTGCTTCCAAGGGGGATCCCTGAGCGCCCGGATCAACTACCGGCGCTCGTCCTGCCCTCCAGACGAAGTTCTATGCCGCGCAGGACGAGCGAGCGGTTGCCCAGCAGCCCTGTGTGGCCGTCCGCAACCAGGGCTTTCGTGTGCCACGATCCCTACGTCCACCGGCGACTTGGCGTCCACCCGGGCATTACGCACCCGTAGCCGCATCAGCCGGAAGTCCGGCATCTCGTTGTCCCGGGAGGTGATCAACCGGTTCGGCTTCAGGGTGAAAGCCACGGTGCCGTTGCGGTAATGATGACCAGCTTTCGTCAGGCAGCTCCGTCCCAAGAGCCGCGAGGCGCATATAGTCATGCGGAACACCCCTCAGTTCTCGCTCGAGCCCCGAAGCTTCTTCGAGAAGAATAGGACCGGATCCGGATTTTCACGAAGAGCTGCTCCTGTCGGAGGTCGCTTGATTCGAAGACTGCGTCGACATGACGAACTCTAACGGGAGCTCAATATCCGGCTCATCAGGAAGCCGCCGGCCAACGCCATACCCAGTGAGGTACCCGGATTCGCGCGCACATACCCACGCACATTTTTAAACCACAATTTCTGAGCTTCCTTAAGCTGCTTGGTAGTGTCAAAAATCTTTCGCACTTTTCGGGCAGTGGTTTCAAGCTGACTGTTCATTGAACTCCATTTCCTTGAGCCATTCCATACACAAATAACGCCGCGTGCCCCACTTGGTGCCGGCAATGTGGCGCAGCCTGGCGGCCACCAGCATNNNNTCCATTTCCTTGAGCCATTCCATACACAAATAACGCCGCGTGCCCCACTTGGTGCCGGCAATGTGGCGCAGCCTGGCGGCCACCAGCATCAAGGCAGACTGGCCATCCGGAAAGGCGCCCACTACACGGGTGCGCCGCCGGATCTCGCGCATGATGCGCTCCATCGGGTTGTTGGTCCGGATGCGCACCCAGTGCTGATGTGGATAGCGATAATAGGTGAGTGTCTCGCCGATGGCTGACTCCACCAAACTGGCCGCCTTGCCCAGCTTCATCTGCCGGAGTTGCTCGATCACTGAACCGGCCTTCTCGGTGGCGGCTGTATGACTCTCCTGGGCATGGATGGCCTTGAGCATCATCGCCACCTGCTTGACCTTGTTGTTCGGCACATGGCTGAAGACATTGCGATAGAAGTGCACGACGCACCGCTGCCAGTCGGCCTCCGGATAGTACTCGGCAACCGATTCCACCAAGCCGAGACAGGCATCCGAGATGATCAGTTTGACGCCCTTCAGACCGCGTTCCTTGAGGTGTGCCAGGAAATCGCTCCAACCCGCCTCGTCTTCCTTGTGGCCTTCCTGAACGCCGAGGATACGCCGGTAGCCGTCCTGATCCACGCCAATGGCCACCAGCACCGAGACGTTCTTGATCTCGCCGGCCCAGCTGCGCTTGAGCACGATCCCGTCCAGATAGACGTAGGGGTAGCGACCCTCGATGGGTCGATTGCGCCAGGTCTCAATGTGCTTGTAGACCTTCTGGTTGAGCTGGCTCACGGTGCCAGAACTCACCCGGGTGCCCCACAGCGCCTCGGTAATGTCTTCCACCCGGCGCACGGACACGCCAGAGAGGTACATCTCGATCAACGACTCCTCGATGGAGCTCTCCCGCCGCCGGTAGCGTTCGATGATCGCCGTCTCGAAGGGCTGGCGGCGTAACTTCGGCATCTTCAGTGTCACTTCGCCCGCCTTGGTGTGAAA
>MRWG01001367.1_pt1 | contig 35877 bp, 27 predicted proteins | sample 1013341 | NCBI WGS metagenome assembly MRWG01 (sample SAMN06117577, study PRJNA244670) | biofilm metagenome | biome: Water; feature: Cathode Biofilm; material: Biofilm; isolation source: microbial consortium enriched at the cathode of a solar microbial fuel cell | place: USA: District of Columbia ... | reverse complement strand
AGCCGGCTGAAACGGATCGGGGAAATGCTGCAGGCACAAACGCAGATCGTTGCGGCCGAGCTTGCCGACACCAGTCTGCCGACGCCGCACAACCCCGTTCTTGCCGCACTTGACCGGCAAGGCCCGCTGAGTATCGGCGATCTGGCGAAGACCCTTGGCCAGAGCCAACCGGGCGTTACCAGAACGATCAACAAGATGAAGTCGGATGGACTGGTTGAATCCGTTGCCTCGCAACAGGACCGTCGCGTGACGACAATCGGCCTGACCGACAAGGGAGTAGCCCTCGTCGCCCATCTGAAAGAAACGCTCTGGCCCGCGATCACACTGGCAGTTGCCGATGCCTGCAACAGTCTGGAAGGTCCTTTGCTTGACCAGCTTGCAGGTCTGGAGGATGCCCTTTGCACGAGGCCGCTTTCCGTCCGCTGCAAGGACAGGCCGTTGCAGGACTGGAACTCTCTGCAAACGCCCCCGGAGCTTGAACGATGATCAAGCGCATCTGGCATGGCTGGACGGACCCCGGCATGGCCGACACCTATGCCCATGTTCTCACGACACAGGTCATTCCGGGCATCGAGGCGAAAGCCATTCCCGGCTATCTCGGCATCGAGGTCCTTCGAAAGAACCTGGAAACCGAGGTGGAGTTCATCACCATCATGAGTTTCCGCTCGCTTGACGACATCATCGCGTTTCAAGGCCCGGATTACGAGCGCTGTTATGTGCCCGATGCCGCCCGGGACGTGTTGAAGCGATGGGATCTGATTTCACAACACTATGAGCTCGAAGATGCACGCAGTTACGAATGAACCGAGCCGGGACAGCCTTCTGAAGCGGGTTGTCTGGTCAGCCCTGACTTCCCGGCATGCGCAATTCAGCCAGGGGGGCGACCTTGCCCGCCGTTTCGATCCGGCCATCTCCCCCTTTGCGGCAGCGGCGAACAACTCGCCCGAAGCTCTGGCCGCGCTGGCGGAACTGATTCAACCGGGTGACGACCGGGCTTTCATACTGCAGGCGGACGACATCGCCCTGCCCCATGAACTTGAGGCAGAGATCACCGCGCTGGGTGTTCTCATGGTGGAAGTTTCCCCGCCAGCAGGCCCATCCCGATCGACTTCAATCGTGCAGCTGGACGAAACCGATGTCCCGGAGATGGTCGAGCTTGCAGCGCTGACAAAACCGGGTCCGTTCACCGCTCGCACGCCGGAGCTGGGCACTTTCTTCGGCATCAGGCTGGACGGCCGTCTGGCTGCAATGGCGGGTAGCAGGATCAACCTCGACGGCTATACGGAAGTGAGCGGGATCTGCACTCATCCCGATTTCCGAGGCAGAGGCCTGGCATCCGAGCTCTCTCTTCATGTGACTGAAGTCATCAGGAGCCGCGGCGACATTCCGTTCCTTCACGCCTATGCGGACAATCACGGAGCAATTGCCCTCTACCGCAAGCTGGGTTTCGAGATATGGCGGGAGGTCAACGTAGCCGTTGTCAGACGCAAGGCTCAGATCGACCCGGACTGATCCCTTACATCGGAAGGGCGAGCAGTTCGGCGTGGTTTCCCTCCAGAAGGGATCGCACCGATCGCCAGGAAAGACTGGATTGCTTTTGCCGCAAGTCGGCATTGTATCTGGGTGTCTCGTTCCACTTGTAGCCTTTGGCCGGAAACCAGACCGGTCTGCCGGCCTGGCCGTCCCGGTACCAGCCCAGAAACAGGTCTATCCAGTGGGCCCGGTGACCGACGATATCCTTTGGCGATATGCCGTCCGCATCCTTTTCAAGACGCAGCATCGCGGGCAGGTCATCGAGGAGCGTTTGCAGCTTTGAAAACTCGCTCTCGCTTGCGGCGAGCAATTCCGTTTTCGTGGTTGCAGGCATTCCGCTCTCCCGTGACCACAACATTCAGTGCGAACTATGCGGAGCTAAAGCCTTGTTGGCCCGTGGCGACTACAGGCTTCGTCCGCACCAGATGGTGCCATGAGATCCGCTGGTGCTGACTGTCAGAACCGGATGGAACTCCCGTGCTGTCCAGAAAGCGAGCCCGGCTTCGTTGGCAGCGCTCACCCCGGCATGAACAGCCGAGACCCCCTTCAGTTTGGCGGCGGCAATCCAGGCGTCCAGCAGCCTGGTGCCAACTCCTCTCCCGCGCGCGCGCGGCAAGAGGTTCATGTGAATATGCGCCGGATATTCATCGATGACGGCCTGTGGCACGGGCGACGGATTGTGGATCGTGCGGATCCGCTGATCATCTGCTGACTGCTCGGTTTCCTGCTGCACCGGTTCCGGGTAACGTTCCCGCAAAGCCGGCCACCATTCCCGCTCCAGTTCGCGCTCGAAAGCCCGTGTATCGCTGACGCCGACGGCATAACCGAATACGCCGAGATCATCTTCAGCGACAAAGCTGATGGGACCTTTCAAAGCCACATAGGGCCCTGCGTAGATATGGCCGATCAATGCGGGGTCAGAATAAAGATCCGTCGCGTCGCGCCCGGCCTGGCCGGTTTTCAGGCAGATATCGTAAACGGCTTCCAGGTCCCGAAGCTCGGCCTGCCGAACGATCATGGTATCAGTCATAAGCATCCGATTTCTGTCTTCAATGGTCCCGGATCATGGCGAATGCAGATCTGCGGTTTACCTGTCCTGCCAGCCGTACCACCAGTAAGCGCCCTGAAGATAGAGTTTGCGCAGTGACGGTAGGGGAAACCTTGCAAAAGGCCGGCGCAGGGCAACCGGCAGATCTTCCGGCTGAAGTTTGCCCAGGATCAGACCGGCTACTTTCTCCCCCGAGATCGATGCCATTGCTATACCGCTGCCGTGCCACCCCATTGCGGCATAGACGCCGCCGAGACCGGGCACTTCCCCAACGAAGGGGGTCAGATTTCGCGCCAGGCACACATGTCCATACCAGCTGTGTTCGGCCTCAATGCCCGCCCAGGCAGGAAACATCTCGTCGAAATCCAACCTTGCACGCTTGTACATCGCCGCGAGCGACTGGGCATTTTCGAAGATGCCGCCGCGCGTTCCGAACAGGAACCGCCGGTCGGGCAACAGGCGGAAATAATGCAAAAGGTTACGAGTGTCGGCAGCCATGGTGTCGGAGGTCCAGCCCTGTGCGGCGAGTTCACCCTCGCTCAGGGGGCGGGTCACCAGGATTGACGACATGACCGGCAGTGTACGCCCGTGCAGCCATTTGGGCGCATCCTCGCGTGCATAACCATTACCCGCCAGGACAACCTTCCGGGCCCGAATGAAGCCGTGTTCGGTCTCCAGTTGCCAGCGGTCATTGTCCCGGGTCATCCCAGTCACCGGCGACTTGCCGAAGATCTTGCCGCCGGCTCGGCGCACCTGATCCGCCAGAGCCTGGACATAGGCCATCGGATTGAGTGCAAAGCCGTAGGGTACTTGCAGTCCGCCGTGGAATGTTGGCCCGCCATAGCCTTCCGCGTCCAGGTCCGTCTTGGAAAGCACCCGGGCCTTGATGCCGAAGTTCTCCTTCAGGAACGCTGCTTCCGCCTGAAAGCCGGCGTAATCCTTCCGCCGGTGGGCAAGATAGATTTCCCCATTGGAATGGCGGTCGGCGTCAACACCCCAGCTGTCGAGCCTCTGGGCAACCAGATTGACGCCCGCGACCTGATAGGCAACGAAACGGCGCGCTTCCTCGAGGCCGAATTTCTTGATGAGGCGGCGTTCATCGAGTTTGGTACCACCCAGGCAACAAAATCCGCCGTTGCGGCCCGAAGCGCCGTAACCAACGTGTTCCGCTTCCAGAACGCACACGGAAACGCCTGCCTGCGCGAGCCGTAGCGCTGCGCTCAGCCCGGCGAACCCGGCGCCGATAATCGCAACATCGAAAAGCGCGTTGCCGATGAGCTGCCGGTCCAGCTTGACCTGCGGAACGCTGGCTTCCCAGTAACTGCCGATCGTCCGGCGCGCTTCTGTACGGCTCTGCGGCATCTCAGAACCCGAGCCTGTCCCGCAGAGAGAACCACGTCATGGCAAGTACCAGAAGCGGGAAGCGGAGCCGGTCACCGCCGGGGAAAGCCGGTACGTTCAGTTTCTCAAAGACGTCGAAGCGACCCGCAGTTCCCGTCACGGCTTCCGCCAGCACCTGACCACCAAGGGTTGCCATGGCAACCCCGTGGCCGGAGTACCCACCTGCGGTCAGCATGTTGGGTGCAATCCTTGCGAAATAGGGCATGCGCTTGGGCGTAATCGCCAGCGTACCGCCCCAGCCGTAATCGATGGCCACGTCGCTGAGCTGGGGGAAGATTTCCAGCATCGGTTCGCGCACGAAGGCCTTGATGTCTTCCGGAAAGCGATAGCCGTAATTCTCACCGCCACCGAAAAGCAGCCGGCGGTCTGCCGACAGACGGAAGTAGTTGATGACGAACTTGCTGTCGGCCACGGCGACATTGTTGCGGATGATCTTTTGCGCCTCGTCTTCCGAAAAGGGCTCCGTTGCGACGATGAAATTGTTGATCGGCATGACGTGCGCGGCGGTCTGCCGGTCAAGGCGGCCGAGATAACCGTTGCACGCCAGAATGACGTGCTCTGCACGAACGTCGCCCTGCCCCGTCCTCACCGTGATCCGTCCCGTGCCCTGGCCGTCAATGCCGGTGACCTTGGTTTCCTCGAAAATCCTGGCCCCTGCCGCTTCGGCTGCCTGCCCGAGACCCAGTGCGAAATTGAGCGGATGCAGATGGCCTGCGCCCGTGTCCAGAGAGCCGCCGTAATACCGGGGACTGCCGACCTGTTCGCCGATTTCATCCGGACCGACAAAGCGAATGTCCTCATAGCCGTAGACGAGCCTGAGATGCTCGACATAGTCGCGGCTTTCCTCGACAAAACTCTTGCGGTGATCGGCATGCAGTATCCCCGGCGTGTAGTCGCAGGCGATCTGGTGCTTGATGATCAGGTCCTTGACCAGCGCCTTGGAATCCTCGGCAAGGTCCCACAGCAATCTGGCGTGAGACTTGCCATGGCGTTCTTCCAGAACCGTCTGGTCCATGCGCTGGCCGGAACCGACCTGGCCGCCATTGCGGCCCGAGGCGCCCCACCCGATCCGGTTGGCTTCCAGGAGGATGACGTCAACACCCCGTTCAGCCAGATGCAATGCAGCCGATAGCCCCGTATAACCGCCACCGATGACGCAGACAGTGCAGGTGTGTGAGCCATCGAGAACCGGGTGAGCCGTTTGCCTGTTGGCAGTTGCAGCGTAATAGGAAGGTGGGTGTTGACCTGGCGTGTCATTAGCTGTCAGGAGATCAAGCGCAGTCAGCATGTCGGAAGCCAGGCTCCTCTTATCAACATGAATTTCCGTGGCCGGGAGTGGTACGCCACATTCCCTTGTTCAGCAGCCAGTTTCAAGGTGTAATCAGGTGATGGCAGGCAAGTTTTGCCTGATTTTGCAAGCTCTTGAGGCTCCCGCTACGTCAGCAAGCCCGGGCAGCTCGGCTCAGATGACGCAAAAGGAAGGCAAAACTGTGTTTGGTCCCGTAGAACATCCCTGGTTCGATGCGCTTTGGCGCAGAATTGTTCTGGTCGCTTTTTGCGCCGGCTGGACCGGTGTGGAATATGCATTCGGCAATATCACATGGGTCTACATCATGGCGGCAATCACCGCCTATGCCGCCTGGGCTTACCTGTTCAACTACAAGGGGCCTGATGACCCGAGCCGGGTGACCCGTCCACGGATGGAAGACGATGAAGGTTGATGCCTCTGGCATGATTGCGGCCGGCCGCCTTCAGGCTCTCTGGCCTCGGATCCTGAAACAGGCGTTTCGCGCCATACTTCTGATTTGCTGTGCCGGCGCTGCATCGGCGCAGGAGGATACATCAGCTCTCGATGTCCTCAACAAGCGCTGCGTCGTCTGCCACGGCTGCTATGACGCACCTTGTCAGCTCAAGCTGTCATCCGCCGCGGGCTGGATGCGCGGAGCGAGCAAGCAGAAAGTCTACGATTCCTCGCGTCTGGAAGATGCTCCGATGACACGCCTGGGGATCGACGCAAAGTCTGTTCCGGGCTGGCGCGCCAAGGGTTTCTTCGACGTTGTCGGTGCACAGGACGGACCATCCGTTCTGGAACAACTGCTGCTGGCCGGCCGCAAGAATTCGTTCAAGCTCGGAGCGCCGCTTCCTGACGACATCGACATTTCGACGCTGCGTGCAAACACCTGCGCCATGCCTGGCAAGGTGAAGGACTACCTCGAGGAACACCCGCAGGGCGGCATGCCCTTTGCCATGGCGCCGCTTGCAGATGGCGACTACGAGACCCTGCTGTCCTGGGCCAGGGATGGGGCACCTGCACCGGACGCCGGCAAAGGATTGCCACAGAGTGTCGAACAGTCGGTGCACACTATCGAAACGTTCTTCAACCGCGGCGACAAACGGTCGAAACTTGTCGCGCGCTATATCTATGAACATCTGTTCCTGGCCCATCTGCACCTGGAAGGCGATGACCAGAACCGCTTCTTCCGCATAATCCGTTCCAGAACCGCGACCGGGTCGCCTCCAGATGAGATTGCCTCGCGCCGACCCTTTGACGATCCAGGTGGCCCCTTTCATTACAGGCTCATCCCGATTGACGGCACCATCCTGCACAAGGAGCACATGGTCTATGAGATCGGCCCCGAACGCCTGAACCGCTATGAAGACCTGTTCCTGAAAAGCGACTGGGAGATTGCGAGCCTGCCGCCCTATTCAACGGCTGCAGGCGGCAACCCGCTGTCGACCTTCCGCGCCATTCCTGCGCGCAGCCGCTACCAGTTCCTGCTGGACGAAGCACTTTATTTTGTCCGCTCTTTCATTCGTGGTCCGGTCTGCTACGGCCAGGTCGCGGTGAACGTGATCGAGGACCGTTTCTGGGTCTCCTTCCTGACACCCGACGCCGATCTCTCCGTCACCGACCCGAGCTTCCTGGAAGCCGCGACCCCGATCCTCGAACTGCCGGTTGCCCAGTCGAAGGGAAAACTGTCCAAGCGTCTGGAAGGCTTCCTGTCGCTCGGACCGGTCAAGTATCAGGAGTTTCGCAAGGGGCGGTATGAACGCAAGTTCCTGGCGGAAGGCGGCCCCGACTACGGTGACATCTGGCAAGGTGATGGCTCCGAGGTCGATGCCCGTCTGACCGTCTACCGTAATTTCTCTTCCGCCTCGGTGGTGACAGGCTTCGTCGGCGCGGTGCCCGAAACCGCCTGGGTAATCGATTTCCCGCTGTTCGAGCGGATCTACTACAATCTCGTTGCCGGGTTCGATGTCTTCGGCAATGTGGAACACCAGCTCACGACACGTCTTTATATGGACAGCCTGCGCCGTGAAGGAGAGCGAACCTTCCTGTCGTTCCTGCCGCCACAAGTGCGCAAACCCATGCACGAAAGCTGGTATCAGGGTCCGCTTGTCAGCATGGTCGATCTCTGGAAGGAAAGCGCGCTCGACACCAGGTCTCCGACAGGTATCGACTTTTCCACCAGCGATCCCAAGGAGGAGTTCCTCACCGAGCTACTGCGCGAACCTGCTGGCCTGTGGGCTGAACAAGACCCTATCAACCGCTGCACCGGCAATGCCTGTGCGTCCAGTGACACGCCTGCCGGGCAACTACGTCCGCTTGCCCAGAAACCTGCGCCATATGCAAAGTTCCTGCCTGATATCTCGGTTCTGCTCGTGGAAACGGAACGGGACACGCAGGTCTTTACCCTGGTGCATGACATGGCCCACAGCAACGTTGCCTTCATCTTCAACGAGGATCTGCGCCGCGAACCCCAGAACGACAGCGTGACGGTCGTGCCCGGCCAGTTCAGCAGCTATCCGAATTTCATGTTCAAGGTGAAGCAGGATCACCTGCCGGCCTTCGTGGAGACGGTTCGGGAGATCAGGTCACAAGATGATTTCCTCAAGCTCGTCGACCGTTTTGGCGGGACCTCAATCGATACCGCGACCCCAAACCGCTCGACCCGATTGACCGGTTGTTCGAGTTCACCTTCTCGCTGGATTAATCTTGCAGCTTGAGCGGATGAGCTTTTGTTCAGCCAAACTCTCTTCCTCATCCTGAGTGTCTGATCCGAAAGTGGTACTCTGGGCGACTGCCACAACCACACTTGTCATTCCCGCGAAAGCGGGAAACCAGCACGCCATGAGGTGAGAATTATATTTCCAAAGCAAATTCATGTTGTTACTGGATCCCCGCCTTCGCGGGGATGACAACTGAGGAGGGCGGAAGTTCGTTACACGAACCACGTCAACTGCGCCCTCTGACACTTTCAGTCCAGACGTCCAGTTTGAACCGGTGTTTTTCGTGGTCAGTCCGACAAACTTCTCATATCCTTGCTCCTCCCTTCTCCCGCTTCGCCGCCAAGTTCCCGGAACATCCAGTCGCAAAAGATCTGGGCGTCGGGGCCGAGTGCCTGACGCGAGCCGTCAGTGACGAGATAGTAGCTGTGCCGGCTTTTTATCTTCTTGTCCGATGAACGGATCAGCCGGCCGCTGTCGAGATACGGCTGGGCGAGCGTTTCCAGAACCAGAGCGTGTCCATGGCCGAGAGCAGCCAGTTCCAGGGCCGAGAGGGTCTGGTCGACCTGCAGGCCGTTGCGTTTTGGAACCGCATGCCCGTGGCTGCGGAAGAAGCTCTCCCAGGTGTCGATCACGCCCATTATGTCGAGCCGGGTTGCTTCCGCCAGCGCCTCGATTTCACGCTTGCCAGGGTCAAGCGCCAGATCCGGATGACAGACCGGGATGATCGGGTCGTTCAACAGAAAGGCCACCACTCCGTCAGTCCAGCTGCCGTCGCCGAAGCGGATATCGATGTCGAACAGTTCCGGGCTGAGAGTTTCCGCCCAGGAGGCCGAGATCATCTGCAGGTCGATGCCCGGGTGTGCCTCCTGAAAAGCCCGCAGACGTGGGATCATCCAGAGCTGGCCGAAGCTGTTGAGGCAGCGAAAACGAACCGGCTGCCTGTCCCGCTCGCCAAACACCGAGACGGTGGCGATGGAAAGATCCGAAAACGCCTTCTCGACCGTCGGCAGGTAAGTCTGCCCCAGTCTGGTCAGGGCCAGTTCCCTGTGAACACGGTCGAACAGCGGGTAGCCGAGGAGCTGTTCCAGCTGGCGAACCTGGTAGCTGACAGCAGCCGGAGTGATCAGCAGCTCCTCCGCCGCCCGGGTGAAGTTCCCCAGGCGCGCAGCCGCCTCGAAGGCGCGCAGCCATGTGAGCGGTGGTAGGCTGTAGGCCATTTCGTCTTCCTTTTATCATCCGGTGCAGAAGCTGTTTTCATTTTCTGAAACGAATTCGCACCTGTGCAACAAGCGTCTCCTTCAAATTTTTTCAAAGCTATACCAAATTTTTTTTCGTTTCAGGAATTTTCCATCCTCGCAGACACTTCTCCGAAACAGCGGTCAACCGGCAGCGCATCATGGACAAGGTCGATTACATCATCGTGGGAGCCGGTTCGGCCGGATGCATCCTGGCGGAACGCCTGAGCGCAGATCCGCAGACGCGAGTTCTGCTGCTGGAGGCCGGTGGGTCCGATGCCTCACCCTGGGTGTCGCTGCCACTCGGCTATGGCAAGCTGAATTCCGACCCAAAACGCACGTGGCGCTTCATGACCGAACCAGACGAAGGCCTCGGCGGGCGCAGTGTCTACTGGCCCCGCGGTCGATTGCTGGGTGGCTCCGGCTCGATCAACGCCATGGTCTATTGCCGAGGTCTGCCTGGCGATTTCGAAGACTGGGAGGCCTCCGGCGCGGCAGGTTGGGGCTGGGCGAATGTAAAGGCAACTTACGAGCGCCTTGAAACCCGGGTGACCTGCGAGGGCGTGAAGCAAGGCGAGGGACCGATCCATATCCAGAATGTGTCCGACCAGATCCACAGAGTGAACCGGCACTTCTTTGCCGCGATCCGTGAAGTGGGCCTGCCCTGGAGTGACGACTTCAACGGTGATGCTCCCGAAGGTGGCGGCATTTACCAGATCAACACGCAAGATGGCCGCCGGTGCTCGTCCGCACGCGCCTACCTCCATCCTGCCCTTGCCCGCAAGAACCTAAGCGTCCGGACACAGGCCCAGGTTGCCCGCATCCTGTTTGAAGGAAGAACGGCTGTCGGCGTCGAACTCCTGAGCGGGGAAACCCTGCTTGCCAGCCGAGAGGTCATCCTGGCGGCAGGCGCAATCGGTTCGCCGCAACTGCTTCAGGTTTCCGGCATCGGCCCGGGAAGGTTGCTGAATGAGCTCGGCATTCCGGTGATCCAGGCCAATGACAACGTCGGCGGCAATCTGCAGGATCATCTGGCTGCGAATTTCACCTTCCGCGCCAGGGAACCGACACTCAATGCGATCCTGCGTCCCTTGCTGGGTCAGGCCCTGTCCGCCATGCAATACGCAGCAACCCGCAAGGGTCCTCTGGCTCTATCCGTCAACCAGTGCGGTGGATTCCTGCGCTCGCGCCCCGAGCTGAGCCGGCCGGACCAGCAGCTCTATTTCAATCCTATCAGCTATCGCCTGAGGCCTTACAAGGACAAGACACGGCTGAACATCGATCCGTTCAACGGCTTCATCATTTGCGCACAGCCGGCCCGCCCGACGAGCCGCGGCCGCATCGACATCAAAAGTGCCAATGCCAGTGCGGCGCCTTCGATCCAGCCCAATTCGCTGGCGACTGAGGAAGACCGCCAGACCGTGATCGATGGCGGCAAGCTCTGCCAGAAGCTGATGGCAAGCCAGGCCTTGAGCGCGCTTGTCGAACACCCCATCGCTCCGAACCTCGGAGAACTCGACGGCGACGGCATCCTGGCGGACTTCCGCGCCCGGGCCAGCACCGTCTTCCATCCGGTATCGACTTGCCGCATGGGCGAGAACCGCGAGACAACCGTCGTCAACAGCCGGCTGCAGGTGCACGGAATTGAAGGGCTTCGCGTTGCCGACGCCTCCGCCTTTCCGAACATAACCTCCGGCAACACCAACGCCCCGACCATGATGCTGGCTCTCAAGGGAGCCGATCTCATTCTAGAAGACCAGAAGCGAGCCCTCTCATGACCGTTCAGGACATCGCCCAAGACTATCTGACCACCGGCAAGCTGGATGCCTTGCCCGACGGGCATTTCATCGCCGGCAAACGCACTCCGGCCTCGAACAAGAAGATGGAAAGCTTCGATCCGGGCCGTGCAGAAGCCTTTGCCGAATTTTCTCTCGGGACCGACACCGATGTGGATAACGCCATCGACGCTGCCGAGAAAGCAGCTCTGCATTGGCGGCAAGTCTCACCGGCAGAGCGCTGCCGTATCCTCAACAATGTTGCCCGGGTCTTCCGCGACAACGCAGACCGGTTGGCCGTGATAGAGGTGGTCGACAGCGGCAAGACGCTGGCCGAGGCCCAGGGTGACGTTCAGTCCTCCGCACGCCTTTTCGAATATTACGCCGGCGCTGCCGACAAGCTCGATGGCCGATCGGTCAATCTTGGTCCGGCCTATACCGCCTTCACCGTGCGCGAACCGGTCGGCGTTACAGGACACATCATTCCCTGGAACTATCCCACCTCGACCTTCGCGCGTGGTGTCGCCCCTGCCCTTGCCGCGGGCTGTTCCGTTGTTGCCAAGCCGGCCGAGACCACGCCCTTTACCGCACTTGTCATGGCGGAACTGCTTTGCGAGGCCGGGGTGCCGGAAGGGCTGGTGAATGTGGTCACCGGCCTGGGCAGTAATGTCGGCGCGCAGATGGCGCGCGATCCACGCATCAAGCAGCTGACCTTCACTGGCTCCGTCACCACCGGTATCAATGTTGCCCAGATGGCTGCCCCGAATGTGACCCGCCTGACGCTGGAACTTGGCGGCAAGTCACCGCTGATCGCCTTCGCCGACGCCGATCCGGAAAAGGTCGCCGACGGAGCCTACTGGGCAATCTTCTCGAACGCCGGTCAGATATGTTCGGCCGGATCCCGGCTGATCCTGCATAAATCGATCCGCGACGAAGTGCTTTCCATCCTTGCCGAACGAGCCGCCAAGATCAGGACCGGTCACGGACTGACGGCTCCGGACATGGGGGCCATCAATTCCGAGCTGCACCTGTCCCGTATCAAGGCCCATGTGGATGCCGCAAAGGCGCGCGGTGCCAACATCCTGACCGGCGGCGACGCTACAGGCGACGCAGAGACGGGCAAAGGCTGGTTCTTCCAGCCAACGGTAATTGCGGACCTTGCACCGAACGATCCGGCAATCCAGGAAGAGATCTTCGGCCCTGTCCTGTCGGTGCAACTGTTCGAAAGCGAGGAAGAAGCCGTTGCCCTTGCCAACGGTACGGACTTCGGCCTGATTGCCAGCGTCTATACCAATGATGTCGGGCGGGCGATGCGGGTTGCCGGCGCAATGGATTGCGGCCAGGTGTCGGTCAACGATTACTGGGCCGGGGGGCTTGAGCTGCCATTCGGCGGCAACAAGAAATCAGGTTACGGCCGCGAAAAAGGCTGGGAAGGCCTCGACGCCTATACCAAGGTAAAGTCCATCACGATCAGCAACGCGAGCTAAGCGGACCACCATGAAACTCGACCAAATCGAGACCTTCGTCGTCGAAAACGCCCCGCCGCGCCATGGCGGGCGCTACTTCATCTTCGTCAAGCTGGTGACCGCTTGCGGCATCATAGGCTATGGCGAGATCTACAACGCCACCTTCGGCCCGCACCTGGTGGCCGAGATGGCGAAGGACGTGTTCCAGCGCCAGTTCGAGGGCGAAGATCCGCATCATATCGAGAAGCTGTGGCACAAGACCTATGGTGCCGGATATACGCAACGTCCCGATGTGACCGTGATGGGCGTTTTGTCAGGCCTGGAAATGGCTTGCTGGGACATCATCGGAAAAGCCGCCGGCAAGCCAGCCTATCAGCTTCTGGGCGGTAAGGTGCATGAGCGCCTGCGCTCCTACACCTACCTTTATCCCTCCGATGGCGATGTCTATCCGGACCCCGCGAAACCCAATGTCTACAACGATCCGGATATGGCGGCCGAAGCAGCCCTCAAGGCCGTCGATCAGGGTTTCACGGCGGTGAAGTTCGACCCGGCCGGTGCCTATACGATCTACGATGGCCACCAGCCGAGCCTTGACGATCTGGAACGCTCGGAAGCCTTCTGCCGGCAGATCCGCAATGCCGTCGGAACGAGGGCCGATCTTCTTTTCGGTACCCACGGACAGTTCACCGTTTCCGGGGCCAAGCGACTTGCACGCCGGATCGAGGGCTATGATCCGCTCTGGTTCGAAGAGCCGATCCCGCCCGAAAAGCCGGAAGACATGGCCGAGGTTGCACGGTTTACCTCCATGCCAGTTGCGACGGGTGAGCGTCTGTGCACCAAGTATGAATTCGCCCGCGTGCTTGAAACCGGTGCGGCCAGTATCCTGCAGATGAACCTCGGCCGCGTCGGCGGCCTTCTGGAAGCCAAGAAGATTGCCGCCATGGCGGAATGCCGGTCAGCGCAGATCGCCCCTCACCTTTATTGCGGACCGCTGGTGGCGCTCGCAAATATCCAGCTGGCAACCTGCAGCCCGAATTTCCTGGTGCTGGAATCGATCCGGACCTTCGACGGTTTTTATGCCGACCTCTTGAAGACGCCTATTCGATGGGAAGACGGCTATGTCATTCCTTCAAGCGAACCGGGCCTCGGTCATGATCTGAACGAAGACGTCGCGCGGGCCCATCCCTATACCGGCAACGAATTGCATCTCGGGTTTCAGGAAAGCCCGGCTTTGCCGCTATAAGGGGATCAGGGCCGGCAAGGCGGCATTCCTTTGCCTGGCCCTTGCCTTTGTCATCTCATGGTCAAGCCATGGGATGACGGGAAAGAAGGTTGCCTCAGGCCACCTTGCTGATCAGGGTCATGTCCTGCGCGGGCTCAGCGGGCGGAACAGGTTCTTCGACCCGGATGGCGGTTGATGCCATCAAGGCACGGCGGACGTCGGCCACCGGCATGGGCCTGCCAAACAGGAAGCCCTGAACCTCGTTGCACCCTTGCGAAGCAAGAAAGCCGAGATGGTCTTCCGTTTCCACACCTTCGGCCAGCACCGGAATATTGAGACTTTCACCCAGGATGATCGTTGCCTTGATGATCGCTTCTGACTGCTTGTTGCCCCCGAGATCCTTGACGAACTCCCGGTCGATCTTGATCTTGTCGAACGGAAAGGCCTGCAATGTGGCAAGCGACGAATAGCCGGTGCCGAAGTCGTCCATGGCGATGCGAATGCCGAGACGTTTCAGCTGGTGGATGATCTGAAGCGCGTGCGATGTGTCGGCGATGATGCCGGTCTCGGTGATCTCCAGTTCGAGACGCTCCGGTGACAGGCCGCTTTCCTTCAAGGCGTGGGCAACGATATCCGGAAAGCTGCTGTCAGCAAGCTGCACTGGCGCCACGTTGACCGCGATCTTGACCCGGTTGTCCCAGGAAGCCGCCTCACGGCAGGCGGTACGAATGATCCAGGCGCCGATTTCACGGATTTGGCCGGTCTCCTCCGCAATCGGGATGAACTCGAACGGCGGGATCATGCCGCGCTGCGGGTGGTTCCAGCGCAGCAGAACTTCCGTGCCGGTGACTTCCCGGGTCATGACATCGTTCTGAAGCTGATAATAAAGCTCGAACTCGCCGTTCTTCAGGGCATTGCGCAGGTCCATGGCAAGGGCGCTGCGCTCGCGGGTCTGTTGATCTAGCTCGACGTCATAACAAAGCGCGGCATTGCCGCCGGCAGCCTTGGCACGGTGCATGGCCCGCTCCGCGGCTTCGATCAACTGCGCACCCGACGATGCGTGATCGGGATAGTTCGCGTAGCCGACACTGCAACTGACGCGGATTTCTTCGCCCTGCCATAGCAGTGGCCGAGCGACCAGCTTCTGGATGCGCTTGCAAAGGTCAAGGATGTAGCCCCGGTAGTAGACCGGCTTGCCGACGATCACGAATTCGACGCCGCCGTTCCTGGCGATGTATTCGTCGGCCTCCAGGTTCTCGGACAGATGCTTGGCAACGTGCCGCAGCAGAGCATCTCCGCACGCATGGCCATGAACTTCGTTGACTTCCTTGAACCGGCTCAGACTGCAGTTGAGCACGACGACCCGAGCATTGTCGGCAGCATACCTTGTCAGGAAACTATCGAGATGGCGGTCGAGTGCCCGGCGGTTCGGCAGACCGGTCAGCGGGTCGTGATGGGTAATGTGGTTGACCCTGCTTTCGGCAACCTGGGAGTTTGCACTGTCGATCGAATAGGTGATCATCGCCGACAGCAACAGGACGCTCATGGTGAAGACCACCGAGATGCCGATCAACTGGTTGGAGACAAGGTCCTTGACGCTGCCATCCAGCCGCAGGGGCAGAATTTCGACACCAGCCATCGCAACAAAGTGCAGGCTGGCCACAGCCAGGATCAGGCTGAGTACAGCCCCGTATTTGCAGTAGCGTGTCACCGGGCGGGCGACACGGCTTGTGGCAATGAGGCAGAAGACGCAGGCCAAAACGACGGAAACCACCACGAAAGGCGTCGACAACATCATGATGCCGGATATCTGAAGCGCCTTGATTCCGATGAAATGCATCGCCGCAATAGAGGCGCCAAAGATGACACCCCCGACCTCGATAAGTGCCGAGCGCTGGGAGATGCTACTGACGAGAAGTCCTGCTGTCGTGCCGGCAATGGCGATAACCAGCGAGAAGGCCGTCAGTTTGAGATCGTAACCCAGAATGAACGGGCTCTTGTAGGCGATCATGGCAACGAAGTGCGTGCTCCAGATCGTACCGCCGGCAATCAGGCCGGACAACAGCAGCCAGAGATACTTGAGATCGCCCTGTGTCCGCCGAACACGGGCGAACAGCCGCATAGTCAAAACGGCACCGACCGTCAGGATTATTACCGCCAGGGCAACAAACAACGGGTCATGCTCGAAAGCTATGCAAGACAGGACGGTTAGCATCATCAACTCCAGATGATGCAAGATAGCGTTTTTCTGCTCTAAAGTAGTAAAAACACCTATATCCCATGCAATATGGATAACAGTTGGTAAATTGTTTTAACTGATTGTAAATGCGAGAGTATTTTCCGGAAACTGTACGCTTTCGATCCAAGACAGTTTGCTTCGATTTTTACCCGTTTACCATTCCCGTATTGCGCAGCACAAAGCGAAGCAACACGCCATGCGGGAACAGGGGATCATAACGATTTCGGCCGCCGGGATCGCTCCCGGCGGCCGAAACTTCAAGACCTGGTGACAAATGTCAGGCTGCGGTTTTCGCCTTGAACTCGATCCTGCGGCGATGCAGCACCGGCTCGGTGTAACCATTTGGCTGGCTGGTGCCTTCGAACACCAGTTCGCAAGCTGCCTGGAAGGCGACCGAGCCGTCGAAATCCGCCGCCATCGGCCGGTAGAGCGGGTCACCTTCATTCTGGCCGTCAACGACAGCGGCCATGCGTTTCATGGTCTCCAGAACCTGCTCTCGGCCGACAACGCCATGGTGCAACCAGTTGGCGATGTGCTGCGAAGAAATGCGCAGCGTTGCGCGGTCTTCCATCAGGCCGACATCGTTGATGTCCGGCACCTTCGAACAGCCAACTCCCTGTTCTACCCAGCGGACGACGTAACCCAGAATGCCCTGGGCGTTGTTGTCGAGTTCTGCCTGAATGTCTTCCGGTGCCCAGTTGGGACGTTCGGCAACAGGAATGGAGAGAATGTCTTCCAGCTTCGCGGAAGCGCGGCTCTTCAGCTCGTTCTGACGATCCTTCACGGCGACCTTGTGATAATGCAGCGCGTGGAGCGTTGCGGCGGTCGGTGACGGAACCCAGGCCGTGTTCGCTCCGGACATCGGATGGCCGATCTTCTGCTCCAGCATGGCATGCATCAGGTCCGGCATCGCCCACATGCCTTTGCCGATCTGCGCGTGGCCCGGCAGGCCGCAGGCAAGTCCGACATCGACGTTGTTGTTCTCGTAGGCGCTAATCCAGGTCGCGGCCTTCATGTCGCCCTTGCGGATCATCGGGCCGGCTTCCATGGACGTGTGCATTTCATCGCCGGTCCGGTCGAGGAAGCCGGTGTTGATGAAGAACACCCTGTCCTTGGCCTGGCGGATACACTCCTTCAGGTTCACCGTGGTGCGGCGTTCCTCGTCCATGATGCCCATCTTGAGCGTGTTGCGCTCGAGGCCCAGCGCATCTTCAACGCGGTTGAAGATCTCGCAGGCGAATGCCACTTCTTCCGGTCCGTGCATCTTCGGCTTGACGATATAGACCGAACCCGCACGGCTGTTGAGCTCCCGGCCATTCGGGCCAATGTCGTGCAGCGCAATCAGGGAAGTGATCATGCCGTCGAGGAGACCTTCCGGCACCTCGTTGCCGTCCTTGTCGAGCACGGCATCGTTGGTCATCAGGTGGCCGACGTTGCGGATCAGCAGCAGCGAGCGACCGTGCAGCGACAGCGCGGAGCCGTCGGGAGCGGTGTAATTGCGATCGCCATTCATGCGGCGGGTAACGGTTTCGCCGCCTTTCACAAAGGTTTCTTCCAGGTCACCCTTCATCAGGCCAAGCCAGTTGGTGTAGACGACGACCTTGTCTTCCGCGTCGACGGCGGCAACGGAATCCTCGCAGTCCATGATCGTCGACATGGCCGATTCCAGGATCACGTCGGCGATGTGGGCGGCATCGGTCTTGCCGATCGGATGCTGCGCATCAATGTCGATTTCAAGGTGCAGACCGTTTCTGACCAGCAGGACCTTATAGGGAGCCGCGTTGTCCCCGGAATAGCCGGCAAACTGCGAACCGTCGGCAAGGCTCGTGGAGCCCGTCTTGGTGGAAAGAACCAGAGCTTCGCCTTCAACGGCAAAACCGGTCACGTCGGACCAGCTTCCATCAACCAGCGGTGCAGCCTCATCCAGGACTTTGCGTGCATAGGCGATCACCTCGGCACCGCGTGCCGGATCAAATCCCTTGCCGGCCGGCAAAGAGCCCATCGCATCGGTGCCGTAAAGTGCATCGTAAAGAGAGCCCCAGCGGGCATTGGCGGCATTCAGCGCATAGCGCGCGTTCATCACCGGAACGACAAGCTGCGGGCCCGCGACAGAGCCGATTTCCGGATCGATGTTGGCGGTACCAACGGCAAAGTCCGCACCTTCCGGCACCAGGTAACCAATTTCCGTCAGGAAGGTCTTGTAGCCGTCCATGTCCGGAGTACCGGGGTTGGCCTTGTGCCAGATATCGATCTTTTCCTGCAGGCTGTCGCGCTTTGCCAGCAGTGCCCGGTTCTTCGGTGCCAGATCGTGGATCAGGCTGGACAGGCTTTTCCAGAAATGGTCTTGATCGACGCCGGTATCCGGAAGGGCCTTTTCATTGACGAAGTCATAAAGAACCCTGGCAACTTGCAATCCATGGGCATCGACGCGGCCTGTCATCTGTCAGCTCCCCTAAACGAACTTGAATGTCTGATATTAGCCCGTGTTTTGGGGTCTTAACACGCAATCGTCAATTGCCGGGTCGATTGGATGACTTTTTCCATTTTGGAAAAGATCCAGATCATTATCTCCAACAGTATAAGTCGGTATACAAAAAGATAGCCCTTTGCCTGCGCCCGCCAATCCGTTACCGATGGGTTTCCACTCCATCTTCCACGCAACGGTTTTCATGTTTTCGCTGGTTAAACGTGTAGGCGACCTGACCTACGGCAACGCCCTGTTGATGCTGGCCCTGACCACACTGTTCTGGGGCGGCAACACCGTCGCCGGCCGCCTTGCGGTGGGGGAAGTGTCTCCGATGGTGGTGGTGTTCCTGCGTTGGGTGATCGTTGCCGGCATCCTGGTCCCGCTGCAATGGCGGCACATACGTGCGGAGTGGCCCCTGATGCGGCCTTATTCCTTCCGCATGGTGCTGATGGCCGTCTTCGGGTTCATCGGGTTCAACACCCTTTTCTACATCGCTGCGACGGAAACCACGGCCGTCAACCTTGGCATTATCCAGGGGTCCGTCCCGATTCTTGTTCTGATCGGTTCCATGATTGCCTTCGGCAGCAGGATCCGAGCTCTGCAGGTGATCGGCATTCTGCTGACGCTTGCCGGGGTGACGCTGATTGCCGCCCAGGGCAGCCTGGACGTGCTGCTGGCGCTTGCCGTCAATCCGGGCGATGGCGTCATGCTGATCGCCTGTGTGCTCTATTCCGGCTATACGCTTGCCCTGCGTGACCGACCCCAGGTCTCACCGCTGGCCTTCTTTGCGGTTCTGTCCGGCATTGCGGCCATCACATCTCTGCCCGGACTTGCATACGACATCGCCGCCGGCACCGTTCAGTGGCCGTCACTCCAAGGCTGGCTCGTGGTCCTTTATATCGCGCTGTTTCCCTCCTGCCTCGCGCAGATCTTCTTCATGCGAGGTGTCGAACTGATCGGGCCGGCGCGCGCGGGGGTCTTTATCAACCTCGTGCCGATCTTTGCGGCCATACTGGCGGTCTCCATCCTCGGAGAACCGTTCAAATGGTACCACGGCACCGCTCTGGCACTGGTGATCGGCGGCATCTGGCTGTCGGAGCGCAAGGCAGGTTAAGCGGATCGGCACAGTGCCGCCCCAGCTGCAACCGGGTCGAGGCCCATTATCCTTGCTGCCGTTTTGAGTTTTTTGGAAACATCTTTTCTATCTGACCGGGATTTCAGGCGTGTTGCGCAGTTTCAAAGGTTCTCTCCGCGTGCTTGCCCTCGTGGCAGCCACCTTGTGTGTTGTCTCGACCGCCGACGCCGGGCTGTTGTCGCGGCTTGCGCGGGAAGCAGGCGATGCGGCGGGGTCCGCAGGCAAGCATATCGACACGCCCAAGCATCTTCTCGATGAAGGCGCCTCCCTTGCAAAGCGGTTGCCCAAGGTCACTGGTGCTGCATCCCTTGCCCTGATGCCGGCACCCGGCAACGCCTGGCAGCTTGTCACGCCTGACGGGAAAAGCCTTCAGCTCGCCTCCCTGCACGACTTGCCGAATGCCCTGGATGATGCCGCCAGACAGGCCCACCGGCCACTGGCGGGCGATCTCCCGGGCAAGGCTCCTGTGCCCGACGCCCTGCAACTTGCGCTCCGGGAAACCGATTTTTTCAAACTTCGGGACCAACTGGATAGCCTCCCCCCCAAAGCACGGCCGGTGATGGTGAGGCCAAATGGCAAGACCTACGACCTGAAACCGATCAGCACTTCAAATGGCACACGGCTTGCGGTTGCGCTTTCTCCAGACGTCCTGATCAATCCGGCAACCGCAAGGGCGCTCGACGGAAACATCAGGTTCCTGTCCCGTCCGGTTAAACGCGCGGATATCAAGATGGCGCGGTTCAACAGCTCCGAAGCAGCCAATGCTTCAGGTCCCGGAGACATGATTGCCGATCTGAATGCCGACATTCTGGCCTCCAGCCTGGCGAAGTACAAAAACAGGACGCTGGTTGTCACCGGCCGCATTACCCCGCACCCGCAAACCGGTCGGCCTCAGCTCAGCGTGCGTGACGGCAAGTCCGTGCGGGAAATCGACCTCGACGCATTTCAGAAGGCGGCTGAAAGCCAGCGGGTCAACCTGATGCTTGTGGAAAGCAAGTCTCTGGTTCAGCCCGGCAAAAGCTGGTTTTCAAGAACAGCGCTCGAAAAACGCTTCGAGGCCGCGCAGTCGGCAATGACCCAGGCGGAGTTGCTCAAGGCACTTTCGCCTCCGAACAGCACGACACTGATCCACGCTGCCGATGAACGAAACTTCCGCCTTGTTACCGCCGCCCGTTTCAGCCCGGCAGCGAACCCCGTAACGACGTCCCCTCAGGTGTCTGCCACCGCCGGAGACGACTATACGATCGCAGGCTGGTTGCTGGACGCAAGCTTGCGCACAAGTGTCAGGACCATTCACCGCAATGGCGAGGACCCCGAGCACACGGAAGAAGTCGAAAGCCGCTGGATACCCTGGATATCAAATTTCGACCTGATCCTGCTCTCGGTCCTTTCCGTCGTAACGCTGTTCATGAGCTGGTATCTCTGGCGCTGGTGGAACCGCTTCTGGCGCTTCGTGCTAGGCAAGCGTGCTGCCGCCGATGCTCCCTCTTTGCCGCTCAAGCTCGTGAAGATCGTCTTCTTCCTGCCGTTTGCACTGATCATGCTGGTTCCGGCGATGATCTGGCTCTTTATCGGCGACTGGGTGAGATTTCTTACATGGCCGTTCCGAAAAGCATTCGGACGTTAACGCATTTGCGCGTAATCCTGTGCCCTATTGCCCGTGGCGGCAATAATTTTGGATGGCCAATTTGAAATTGCCGCAATCGCGGTGCACCATAACGACATGGAAACTCCATTAATTACAGGCGCTTTCGCGCTGCTCCTGATTACGATTTCCCTGCTGCAGCCCCTTGCCAGACGGCTTGGGCTGGCGCCCAGCGTTTTGCTGGCCACGGTCGGCACCATGATCGGCATTTTGGCGATCTATCTGCGCTACACTGCCGAAACGAATGCCTTCAACGCTATTGCGGACGTCTTCATCAATCCCCCGCTGGATTCGGAGATGATCCTCTACATTTTTCTGCCCATCCTTCTGTTTCAAACCGCACTCACCCTGGAAGTTCGACGGATCGTCGAGGACATTGCCCCGATCCTGCTGATGGCGGTTGTCGCCGTCTTTGTCGCAACAGCCTTTATCGGCTTTGCCCTCTATCCGCTGGCAACGCTGTTTTCGCTCACCGACATCACGCTGATCGCCTGCCTGCTGCTGGGTTCGATTGTCGCCACGACGGACCCGGTTGCCGTTGTCGCCATCTTCCGGGACATTGGTGCGCCCGCGCGGCTCGGCCGCATCGTGGAAGGCGAGAGCCTGCTGAACGATGCTGCCGCCATCGTGATCTTCGTCATCCTGCTGCACATGCTGGCCGGTCACGAGACCATGACCGTCGGCGAAGCCGCCATTGCCTTCTGCCGCTCTTTCGCCGGCGGCATCATCGTGGGTGCGCTGCTTGGCCGGATCGCGGTTTCCCTTCTGCCGATCATGCGCGACATTCCGCTGGCACAGGTGACCCTGAGCCTGGCACTGCCCTATGGCACCTATGTGCTCAGCGACCAGTTCGTTGATGTTTCCGCCGTTGTTGCCGTCGTCTGTGCGGGCACTGTGTTCAACCTTTACGGCCCGGCCCGCATTCAGCCGGCCAGCTGGCAATTTCTCCATGCGGTCTGGGAGCAGATCTCCTTCTGGGCTGCTTCGCTCATCTTCCTCCTGTCCGCCATCCTGATCCCGCGTTTCGTGGAAGGCTTCACGCCTGTCGACATCCTGTTGCTGTTCGTCGTCATCGTCGCCGCGTTGGCCGCCCGTGCGGTCGTCATCTTCGGATTGCTGCCGGTGCTCAGCGTGTTTCGGATGGGACAGGCGGTCAACGACCGCTACAAGACGGTGATCCTGTGGGGCGGCATGCGCGGAGCGGTCACGCTGACACTGGCACTCAGCGTGTCCGAGCATGCGATGCTCTCGGACGAAGTGTCGGTCTTCGTTACCAAACTGGCGACGGGCTTCGTCCTGTTCACGCTGCTGGTTTACGGCACCAGTCTGAAGCCGCTGATCCGGCTGCTCGGTCTCGACAAGCTGAATGCCCGCGACGAGGCCTTGCGAACACAGTTCCTGGCCCTGGCTTTGTCAGACGTCCGGCACGAGCTGGAAACCGCCGCCCGCAACTATCACATTGCACCGCGCGTCACGGACGATGTGCTGAAAGACTACGAGAGCCGTGCGGAAGCCGCAGCTGCGGAAACCAACAAGCTGGAAGAACTGAAGGACTGGGACCGCGTCCGCATTGGCCTGATTGCCCTGGCAGACCGGGAACAGCAGCTCGTGCTGGAGCATTTCCATGAAAAGACCATCTCCGGACGGTCTGTTTCGCGGTTCCTGGCCCTGACCGGACGTACCGGCGATCTGACACGAAGCGACGGCCGGTCCGGCTATAATCAGGCTGCGCGTCAGCCGTTGAAATTCGGCCTCGGCTTCCGCCTCGCCCAGACACTGCAGCGGCGGCTCAGGATTGCCCGGCCATTGGCAATCCGTCTTGCCGACCGGTTCGAATTCCTGCTGGTTTACCGGATCCTTGCCGACGAGCTGGTCGACTTCAACAACAAGCGGATACGCCCCCTGCTCGGCGACCGTGTTGCCGACATTCTGCAGGACACACTGGCGATCCGGCAGGACGAGACCCTTGCAGCCATCGATGCCCTGCGCCTGCAGTATCCGGATTACGCGGACGCCCTGGAAGGACAGTTCCTGCGCAAGGCCGGCGTCCGGCTGGAAGAAACCGCCTATGACGAAGCCAAGGAGCAGATGCTGATCGGCACCGAACTGCATCGCGACCTTCTGCGGGATGTCGAGCGGACCCGAAAAGCCTGTCACACGCGGCCTAAACTCGATCTTGGCCTGAAGACCCGCGAACTCGTCAGCGCGCATCCGCTGTTTGCGGACCTCACCCGCAAGCAGCAGAAGGCCATTCGCCGGATGATGCGGCCGCAATTCGCGACGCCGGGCGAGAAACTGATCCGCAAGGGGGACCGCGGTGATGCTGCCTATTTCATTGCGTCCGGCGCAGTGGAAGTGCGTGCACCCAGCCACAACATCCGTCTTGGCCGCGGTGACGTGTTTGGTGAAATCGCGCTGATGACCGGTGGCCGCCGCAGCGCGGATGTCGTCGCACTCGGGTATTGCCAGTTGCTCAGCCTCAGGGCGCAGGACTTCAAGGCGCTGCTGGCCGAAAACGAGGACTTGCGCAACCACGTCGCCATGCTGACCAAACGGCGTCAGCTGATGAACCTGGACGACGGCGAAACGGAAATGGAAGACCCTGTCTTTCCTATTTTCACCGAGATCAGAACCAGCAACCAGACCGGTGAGGAGCTGTCCCCGGAGACCATTCTTGCGGAGCCTGATTCTGAATTTCGACCGAATGCGGATAGGGAATGGAGATGCCACCGGCATCAAACGCTTCCTTGACCGACTTCAGCATGTGGAACTTCAGTTCCCAGTAGTTTCCGGCATCACACCACAGCCTGACGCCAAGATCGACCGAACTGTCTCCCAGATTGGTCAACCGGACCCAGGGCTCCGGATCCTTGTGAACGCGCTCGTCCGCGTTGGCGACATCGAGAATGATCTGCACCGCCTTGTCGATATCGTCATCATAGTCGATGCCGAAAGTCAGATCGAGACGCCGGGTGGAATGCGCCGAGAAATTGGTGATGACCGTGCCCCAGGCCTTGCCGTTCGGCATGATGATCTGAACGTTGTCCGGCGTCACAAGCTCGGTGACGAAGATGTTGAGATCCTTCACCGTTCCGGACGTTCCGCCGATATCAACATATTGGCCTATCTTGTAAGGCCGGAAGATGATCAGCATCACGCCTGCGGCGATGTCGCTCAATGTTCCCTGCAACGCCAGGCCGATGGCCAGTGTACCGGCGCCCAGCACGGCAACGAGACTGGTGGCCTGAATACCGAAGAGTTGCAGAACCGCGATAACCGTGATGAGCAGGATCAACCAGCGAACGATGGATGCAGCAAAGCTGCCGATCGTGTCGTCGATGCGCGGGTGAGCCACGATCCTGCTCTTGACGATGCTCGACAGGAAGCCGGCCAGAAACCAGCCGATCACCAGAACGATGATGGCTTTCACTGCGTTGATGATCAGTGGCGTATAGACGCTCACCTGGTCGATTGCGCTTTCCATGAAGTCCCTCCGTTCCCGTACAATCACTTGAATACGTGGAAGTACTAACAGCAGATTTAGGCACTGGCCAGCAATGCACCCTGAGATTGCTGTAACTTACCGGAATATTGCCGGGGAGTTGGCTTCATCGGCTGAACCGGCAAGCCAATCCTCGAGAAACTGTGCCATTTCCTCGTTGCCGCATCCGCTGATGTAGCGCGGATCAAGCAAGCTGCCGGCTTCAAGCAGCAGGCGTGCACAGGCAATATGATCGGCTTCAAGGCGTTTCGGGGCAAATTCCGAACCGTGGACGACAGTGTCGAGAGCATCACCGCCAAAGCGGTTCTTGCGGGTAAGATCTGGTCCAAGCGAGAGGAAATAGGCCATTTCATCTGCAAGGCCGTTCCAGCCTGCCACCTGCAATGGTGGCAGCCCCATGTCGTCGGGCTCATTCGGGTCCAACCCGGCCGCAATCAGCGCCTTCATGTGTTCCAGCTTGCCTGGAATGAAGGCGAGCCGCGTCAGCAGGCTTTTGTCTTCCTTGCTCAGACGCGCAGTATCGAGACTACCAGGATTTGCCTTTCCCTCGGCGCAGGCGGCCAGAACCTGTTCGTTCCGGTCCAGCTTGTGCGAATGACCTTTCTCCGCCAGGTATTTGGCGACCGGCAGATTGCCGTAAATCAACGCCATGGCGTATCCGGTATGTCCGTCCCAAACCGCGTCCGGGTCGGCGTCATGGGCAAGCAACAGCTCGACAATCTTTACCGAGCCACCGCGCCGGGCTGCCTGATGCAGGGAGGGAATCGTGTTCATGGGCTGGCCGCTCGGATGGTCCGGTACGGTGATGTTCGGATCGGCTCCGGCTTCCAGAAGCAGACGGACCTTGATTTCATCGTCAAAGTCGAGTGCGCGCGGCAAGGCATTGGTCCCATCCGGCTGCGCGCCATGCTTCAGAAGCAGTTCGAGCGAACGCGGATGCTCAAGCTCAGTGGCGTGGTAGAGGCTTTCGTTGTCGTTGGGACTGGCTCCCTGGTCCAGCAACCAACGGCCGAGTTCGAAATTATCCGCGTGACACAACGCGCCGTAGAGTGCGGACAGCATGTGTTTGTCACCCGGCCTTTCCGGGTGACCGTCATTCACGTCCGCTCCGTTGGCGACCAGCAGTTCGGCAATGGCGATCATGTCTGCCGCCCGTTCCGGACGCCGATGTATTTCCTTCGAAAATGCCAGATGCAGGATCGGCGAGCGCACACCGACCAGGCGCGTGGCGGCTGCAGCGTCCGCTGCCACCACCCCGCGAACGGCGTCGAGGTCGTACAAGGCAACCTGAAGACCGAAATTGTCGTCCTTCAGCGTCGGGTCATCGGCAAGCAGTTTTTCCGTAACCCAATGCTGGCCGAAATAGAGCGCCTGTTTCAAACGCTCTGCCCGCTCTTCCCTGCTCAGGGATGCTGCTTCGAGGGTGAATTTCAGCTTCGGCCAGCTGTCATGACCGGCTTCACGGGCAATCACATGAAGAAAATCCGCGTGGCGAAGGGGCTTTGCCGGGTCTATGTGGGCGGATACACGGTCAGTGGCTCCCGCCTCGCCTTTCAGAAAGGCTTTTCTGAGACGGCGTGCGGATTTCTTGAAGTCGTCGAGGGAAGTTGCAGGTCCTGCGGACATGGCTTTTCTCCTGTGTCGAAAGCCCGGGCGATCCGCTGGTGTCGGGCGCAGGTGAAAAACCGGCATATGTCGTCAGAAGTCAGGGTGCTTTCGCTTTCCGCGGATCCGGCAGCCGCCCTCGTCGGCAACGCCAAATTGCATGAGGACACAACGGATTGCAACCCCGGAGGTCAGTCCGGACCGTTCTCCCTCTCGAACCGTTCTCGAGCCGAGGAGACAGCCGCTTCGTTCTCGATCGCCCAGTTGGTGAGCGCTTTCAGCGGCACCAGAAGCGTCCTGCCGAGCGGCGTCAGCGAATAGTCGACACGCGGGGGAATGCTGGGGGTCACGACGCGGTTGACCAGGCCGTCCTTTTCAAGTTCCCGCAAGGTCGCTGTCAGCGATTTCTGGGTCACGCCGCCAATCGACCGCTTGAGATCGGAAAACCGGCGCGGCTCATATTCAAGATGGGCAACCACCAGGCTGCACCATTTGCTGCCGACAGTTTGCAGCAGTCTTCGTACCGGCACGCAGCGCGGATCCTCGTGGTGCGGCAGCTGTTCGCGCGGCAGCTCTTCGACGGGTTTCGCCAGCGGTTTCATCAAGGATACCTCGGTTTCCAAAAAGTGCCGTCTTGCGGTCGGCTCAGTCTTACATCATTTCATACCAGTATCCAACGTATACCGAGGTATCGTCTGGATACTCCTCCCAAGCTTTTGTTTCTTAAGGAATTCATCATGTCGCTGAAACTGAAGATCATCTCCGGGTCGACCCGGCCTGGCCGCGTCGGGCCGACGATCGCGAAATGGGCAGCCAGTGCCGCCGAAGCGCATGGCGGCTTCGAGGTGGAAAGCATCGATCTCGCCGACATCAACCTGCCGCTTCTGGACGAGCCGGCGCATCCAGCCGCCCAGCAATACACCCACGACCACACCAAGCGCTGGAGCAGCATTGTCGCCGACGCAGACGCGTTCCTGTTCCTGACCCCGGAATACGACTATTTCACGCCGGCATCCTTGGTGAATGCCGTTCAGGTGCTTTACCGCGAATGGAACTACAAACCGGCCGGCATCATCAGCTACGGCGGGATTTCCGGTGGCCTGCGCGCGTCGCAGACGCTGCGCGAGCTGCTTGGCAACGTCAACGTGATGGCTCTGCCGCAGGTGGTTCCGGTTCCCTTCTTCCCGGAATTCATCAACGACGAAAGCGTCTTCACGCCGAATGACAAGATGAGTGAAGGCGCCACGCAGCTTCTGGGCGAGCTGACCAAGTGGGCAACCGCCCTGAAGACCATGCGCGGTTAAATGACAAGGCCGCCGGATCGACATCCGGCGGCCCCCAAACCTTCTGAACAGTCTGGAAGACCAGGTTCTACTTCTTGACCGGCCCCAGGTCGCACGGCGCCTTGCTCTCGTCAGGTACGAAGAAATCAGGTGCCAGTGCGAGGCTCGGGTCCACCCGATACTTGTCGAAATCGGTGACACCGCGACTGGCCAGGAACGTATCGTCAATGACGAACTGTCCGGTAAATTCCTTCGACGGTGTGGTGAAGATCTCATAGGCTGCATCGGCCAGAATGTCCGGCGTCCGGCTCTGCTGCATCATCTTGTCACCACCGATGATGTTCTTGATCGCCGCCGTCGCGATGGTCGTGCGTGGCCATAGCGCGTTGACCGCAATCCCCTTGGAGCGCAGCTCGCCTGCCAGCCCCAGCACCACCAGGCTCATTCCGTATTTGGCGATCGAATAGGGCGTGAAGGGCGCGAACCATTTCTCCTGCATGTCCAGCGGGGGCGACAGCATCAGGATATGCGGGTTGTCGGACTGTTTCAGATGTTCGATGGCATGTTTGGAACAGGCAAGCGTTCCACGGGTGTTGATCTGGTGCATCAGATCGAACCGCTTCATGTCGGTCTGCTGCAGCGGGGTCAGTTGAATGGCACTGGCGTTGTTGACCAGAATGTCGAGCCCGCCGAAATGTGCCGCGGTCTTGTCCATTGCTTCCTTGACCGCTTCGTCGTCGCGCACGTCGAGCAGCACCGGCAGTGCCTTGCCGCCTGCCGCCTCGATCTCTTCGGCAGCGGAATAGATCGTTCCTTCCAGTTTTGGATGTGGCTCGGCGGTTTTGGCGGCAACGGCAACGTTGGCTCCGTCACGCGCAGCCCGCAGCGCAATTGCCTTGCCGATCCCGCGCGACGCGCCAGTGATGAAAAGTGTCTTGCCCTTCAGGGACATGGTGGTTCCTCCGTAAGCCGCTCTCCGGCGACAACCTTGCGGTCTGAAATTTTCTCATCCGAGCAAACGTGGCTCAGGCCTTCTTTTTCGTCATGAAAGCCTGGAAGGCAGCTATCGTTTCCGGCGCACTCAGCCGGCTGGCGAAGATCCTGATTTCTTCCTCTACGCGCTCGGACAGCTGAGCTGTGTCGCCGCGCAGAAGCTTTCTGGAAAGCGCCATTGCTTCGGGCGGCTTTGCGGCGATTTCCTTCGCGCAGGCAAGTGCTGCCGCGTCGACGTCACCTTCGACAACCTCGTTTACCAGTCCGGCCTGTGCCGCCTTTTCGGCCGAAAAGGCGTTGCCGAGGCAGAGCAGCTCAAAGGCCCGGGCCGGCCCCATGATCTGTGGTCCGAGCAGGCTGGACCCCGCCTCCGGAACAAGCCCAAGATCGACGAAAGGGGAACGGATGAGGGCGCGCGGGCTGGCAAACACCATGTCGCAATGCAACAACAAGGTCGTGCCGACACCGATGGCGATACCGTCTATCGAGGCAACCAAAGGCTTTTCGTTGCGAACCAGAGCCCTCAGGAACCGGACGACCGGTGTTTCACCAAGCCCAGTCTTGCCAGCGTATTGCAGGAAGTCGCCAATATCGTTGCCGGCGGTAAAAACTTCCGGCAGGCCGCAGATCAGATGACAGCGAATACCCGCATCCGTGTTGCCTGTTTCCAGAGCTTCGGCGAGATCACTGTACATCTGCCCGGTCAGGGCATTCTTCTTTTCCGGCCGGTCCAGACGCAGGGTCTGGACACCGTCTTCAAGGGACTTGCGGATCATCATCTACTCCGATCAGGCGGTTCAGGACGCCAGGGCTTCGGCGTCGAACGCCTGAATGGCTTCGGCGGACAGAAGAATATCCGACTTCAAACCGGCGGTTTCCCCCATTGTGGTTTCACAGAAACTGCGGGCAAGCAGCGTACGTTCTGACAGCCGCTGTGCCGGTTCACCTGTCGAGGCAAGCGCCCCCTTGGCAAGCAAGGCGCCGCCCAGGGTCAGCCCGGCCAGCCGCAGATAGGGCGTCGCCCCGGCCAGGGCATCGCCGACCCTGCCTTCCGCCTGCGCGCTCAGCATGAAGCTCGTTGCGTCCTCAAGATCCCGGATACTGGCCGAGAGCCGATCCGCGGTGGCACCGAATTCAGGGCGGTTGGAGGCAGCAACCTCGTCGGCCACGGTCTGCAGTTCCGCGATGAAGCCCTTGATGTGTTCACCGCCGGACAGCGGCAGCTTGCGCATGACCAGGTCGATGGACTGGATACCGTTGGTGCCTTCATAAATCGGGGCGATGCGCGCGTCGCGCAGATGTTGTGCGGCGCCGGTTTCCTCGATGAAGCCCATGCCGCCGTGTATCTGAATACCCAGCGAAGCGACCTCGACGCCGAAGTCGGTCGGCAGCGCCTTGGCGATCGGCGTCAGCAGGCTTGCACGCTCGTTCCAGAAGGTCTTGCCAGCTTCGTCTTCGGCAATCTTCGACATGTCGATGGCGTGGGCACAGGCATAACAGATGGCGCGGGCAACCTGCGTGCGCGCCTTCATGCCCAACAACATGCGCTTGATATCCGGGTGGCGGGCAATCGGGCTCATGCCTTCGCCGGTCTCGCCGGGAGCCCTGCCCTGCTTGCGCTCCAGCGCGTAGGCAAGCGCATGCTGATAGGCGCGCTCGGCCACACCAAGCCCCTGAATACCGACCGCAAGGCGAGCGTTGTTCATCATTGTGAACATGCAGGCCAGACCGCGATTTTCCTCACCGACCAGCCAGCCGATGGCACCGCCCTCGTCGCCATAGACCATGGTGCAGGTGGGCGAACCGTGAATGCCCATCTTGTGTTCGACACCGGCCACTTTCACGTCGTTTCGCTCGCCCAAGGAACCGTCGTCGTTGACCAGGAACTTCGGCACAAGGAACAGCGAAATACCCTTGGTGCCTGCGGGCGCATCCGGCAGGCGCGCCAGCACCATGTGAACGATGTTGTCGGTAAGATCGTGGTCGCCGTAGGTAATGAAAATCTTCTGGCCGAAGATGCGGTAGGTGCCGTCGTCCCGACGCTCGGCCTTTGCCTTGAGCGCGTTCAGATCCGAACCGGCCTGCGGTTCGGTCAGATTCATGGTGCCCATCCACTCGCCGGAAACCAGCTTCTCCAGGTATTTTTCCTTGAGCTCTTCCGAAGCGTGTTTTTCCATCGCCTCGATAGCGCCGATGGTCAGGGTCGGTCCAATGGCGAATGCCATTGAGCCGGAGTTCCACATTTCCAGAGCCGCCGCCGACATCATGACCGGCAGGCCCTGGCCGCCGGACTCCGGATTGGCGGTCAGGCTGTTCCAGCCGCCCTCGATCCATGCATGATACGCTTCGCGCCAGCCCGGAGGAGTGGACACCTTGCCATCGGCAAGCGGTGTGCCGTGCTTGTCGGCAACTGCATTGAGAGGCGCGATTTCCTCGGCGGCAAACCGGCCCGCCTCGGTCAGGATGGCATCGACAAGATCGTCGCCGAGTTCGGCATGACGGGCACTCTTTTGCAGGTCGGGCAGACCGCAGACATGTTTCAGAGTGAAGGCAATCTCATCGACGGGTGCGCGATACATTCAGGTCCTCCCAAAACCAATTGGCTTTCGATTCTTGCCGCCGGGTGGCGGTTTTCGCTGTTCCGAGCTTGACGGCGGCAAGGCTACTCCGCAAAAGGCGCTATCGACAGCGGTTTGAAAGGACAATAGACCCGTTGACGTTAACGTCAACCCGTATCGCAGCGGCAGGTCATCGTCTTTTTGGTCAATTGCGGAAATGACACGTCCGGTCGGCTCGAGCCCTTCCGGAACTCATTGTACCGTCACTGTCGGAACCGAAATCTTCGCACATCCGGGCAGCTCTCGGCTGCCGGGTACGCAAGCGAGTGAGGCACATGCGGACTTGGACGCTCGACATCGTGGCACCTGACTGGAAGAAAGCGCCTGAAGCAGATGCGGTGTGCGCTGCGCTTATGGCGGGTGACCTTGTGGCGGTGCCAACCGAAACCGTTTACGGCCTTGCCGCCGATGCCACCAACGGCACGGCCTGTGCGAAGATTTTTGCCGCCAAGGGCAGGCCCCAGTTCAATCCGCTCATCTCCCACATCCAGACGCTGGATGCAGCACTGGAACATGGTGTTTTCGACGAACGCGCACTTGCACTGGCTGAAGCCTTCTGGCCCGGCCCCTTGACGCTGGTCGTGCCCAAACGCCCAGCCTCCCCGATTTCCGATCTGGCCACTGCTGGACTTCAGACTGTTGCGCTTCGGGTTCCGGTCGGTCCGGTGATGCGATTTCTGGCAGAAAAGACCGGCAGGCCTCTCGCGGCGCCAAGCGCAAACCGCTCAGGCAAGATCAGTCCGACGCGGGCAGAAGACGTTGTTGCCGATCTCGGCCCTTCGCTCAGCTTCGTCATTGATGCGGGCGCTTGTGCCGTCGGCATCGAATCCACCATTGTCGGCCTGGTTGACGGCACACCGCGCCTGTTGCGGCCAGGCGGCCTTGCTCGCGAGGACATCGAACGCGTACTTGGCCAATCGCTGCAAGGCGCCAGCCCCGACATGCGGCCGGACGCTCCTGCAGCCCCCGGCATGTTGACGTCTCACTATGCCCCCGACGCTGCGATGATACTGAACGCCAGCGAGGTGAACGCCGCAGACGGACTGCTCTCCTTCGGGGCTGATCGTTTGCCAGGGGCAGATCGTGCACAGGCTGAATTCAACCTGAGCCCGGCCGGTGACCTTGCTGAAGCTGCCGCAAATCTGTTTCGCGCCATGCGATTTCTGGACGCCAAGGGTGTCCGCGTCATCAAGGTGCAGTTTATCCCCAGCTTTGGATTGGGCGAAGCGATCAACGATCGGCTGCGCCGTGCGGCAGCACCGCGCGACTGACCCCGATCAACACTTGCGATGGAATGAGCCGGCTAAATTCATCCGGCAATGTTTTGGCGCATTCTTCGGTACCAAAACAAAAGGCCTTAAAAAACAGCAACTCGGAAGCAGGCGCTAAAATTCAAGCTGAATCCGGATCGCCTTAAGTTAACCGAAAAGAGACGCAAGTTTCCGCTTTAACGGACAAGCAACCGTCGCCGTCGCAACTCGATTTTGGTTAAGCAAATCATACAATATCTATCGAGATACGACCCTCTACTGCAAACTTATCAACACCATGCCCCAAATGGATTACGGTAAAAAGCTCGCATTCCCTTACTGGAATCACGTAGTTTAAGAATCAGATTTGAGATGCAGCGGACCTCCCCTCGGGCATTGCGGTGCTCGCACCTCGGTAAGGGCCGGCAAAGAGCCGGCCCCTTTTTTTGACCTTCCCTTTCCATGACCCAAGTCCGACCAGCCGAAGCGGAAGCCGGTACACCAGGAAGCGTGCGACACTGGCCCAGTCTGCTGCCTCATGTAGGTCACTTGCCTCAAACGCGCTCAATGCGCCTCCCTCGATGCGAGACAAGCCGAGGTGGAACCGGTATCGGGGTTCGAGTTGGGTCCGATCTGACTTGCTCAATGCCCCGCCCGAACTCCCGGCTTTCCTTTCCGCGGCTCACCAATTTTGCCGCAGTCGTTATTCCAATGCGGGAATTGACAGCCTGTCCGGCAACCGTTCTGATACAGAGCCGACAAAAGATAACAATCCACCTTCCGGAAACGCCCCCTTGTCTACCTTGCTTCTGCATCATTCGTCCTATCTCGACCACCTGACACCTGTGGGGCACCCGGAGCGACCGGACCGGATCCGGGCGATCGACAGGATCCTGGAGCACGAAAAATTCCAGTCCGTGGAACGCGATCTTGCCCCCATGGGAACCGTTGAGGACATCGCCCGCGCCCACCCGATGAGCTACGTCGACCAGATCCACCGGCTGGCGCCGGCGGAAGGAACAGCCCGGGTTGATGCGGACACCACCATGTCGCCCGGCACCTGGGAAGCAGCGCTTCGCGGCGTTGGCGGTGCATGTCGTGCTGTCGACGAGGTCTTGACGAAAAAGGTCAACAACGCCTTTTCCGCCTCACGCCCGCCGGGCCACCACGCGGAAAAAGACCGCGCCATGGGCTTCTGCTTTTTCAACAATGCAGCGGTCGCCGCGCGTTATGCGCAGGCAAAGTTCGGACTGGAGCGGGTGGCCATCGTCGATTTCGACGTTCACCACGGCAACGGCACGCAGGACATTTTCTGGGACGATCCCACGGTAATGTATTGCTCCACCCACCAGATGCCGCTCTATCCGGGCTCGGGGGCCGCCTCGGAGACCGGAGAAGCCAACACGATCGTGAATGCACCTCTGGCCCCGGGGGAGGATGGAACCGGCTTCAAGGAAGCGTTCGAAGTCCTGTTGCTGCCTCGCCTCAATCACTTCGCACCGGAGTTGGTCATCGTTTCCGCAGGTTTCGATGCGCACATGCGCGACCCGCTTGGGGGCCTTAATCTGGTCGAAGCCGACTTTGCCTGGGCAACGCGGGCGCTGATGGACGTTGCCGATGCCCACAGCAACGGTCACCTGATCTCCGTCCTTGAAGGCGGATACGATCTCGAGGGCCTGGCGCGATCGGTCGCAGCCCATGTCATGACGTTGATGACGGGTTAAGCGATCCCGCTTCGGCGCAGCAAGACCGAAAAGCACGGGGATGACCGTCTGAAGGCCCAAATGAAACCTTGACCTTCGGCCCTCACGGGAACTCGAGCAAGGGAACGTGCCGCTGGAGCGAAGCATCGACATGTACGAGCGCGGTGATGCGCTGCGCAAACATTGCGACACACTCCTGAAATCGGCGGAAGCCAAGGTCGAGAAGATCCAACTGGGTCAAAATGGCGAAGCCAGCGGCACCGAAGCACTCGACCCGCAATAATCCGACAAGGTCATTTTCCAGTCCGACCAGACGCATACCGTCAAATCGCGATCAGCCCCCTTATACGTGGCCTGTTCAACCGGCAGACGCTTTTAGCTTACGTCATCCCTCATCGTTTTGACCGGCTTGCGGCTGCCCCACCACCATCCGGAGCAACGCAGACTTTACGAGCGCGTCACCTCGTTGAAGTGTCGACCACCTTTATCCAGACGACGGCGTCAACTACGTCCAATTTAGCTGTACAAGCCGACATTCACTTTGTTCATTTTAAAGTAAGTTCAAGTTCCGCCCTGATCCTGACACAATAAATTTCATACTGTTCGACGATCATTCTGTCATTCGTACGCTAGGTTATCGTTGGTGTATTTATTGCCATTTATTCGATAATTTGATGCGCCCGCTACAACCTGAAGGTTGGCCCCCGGTACTGAACTTCATCGACGGCAAACTGAACTGCAGAACCTTTCTTGCTGAATACGATGGAGACGGGACGCCGTTAAGGTCCCTGGGCGGTGAAGAGCAGGCCAGAGAGCTCGCGACCCTTTTGAGCCGCATTGAAACGGTGAACGGCAACACCGCATTTCAGTTCCTGCTCACCGAAGCCTCCCCGCTTTACCCCTATTCAAAGACATCCTTGGCGAACCATCGACAGACGGCATCCGACCCCGCCACCGGATCGCAGGAAACTTCGCACCCAGATGCGAATATGGCAGGCAACTGGCTGGAAAATGCTCCCGGGCTGGTTACCCCAGTCAGGCGCACTGCACACTCTTTCGTCCTGTTTGGCTGCCTTTTCAGAGGATACAGCACCGAAAGGATTGACGCGGACCGGGCCAGTGCAACCTTTCACACCCTTGTCAGCGCGCTGCTGCCCGCACTCGATCTGCATTTCCAACTGGAAAAACAACGGCTCGAAAACCAGCTCCGGGAATTGATGCTCTTGGAACAGGACAGCGCTGCGGTTCTTGTCGACGCTAACAGGGTGATACTTGCTGAGACGTCAGAGGGGTTGGAAAGGTTGAACGAACTGGATATCGCCGTCCGTCGGCAGCGACACCTGGCGATCAACAGCAGACGCCTTGAGATTGCCCTCCAGGAACAACTGGCGACATTCGAAGAAGGTGGCATCGCAGACCCGACAAGCGTCCTTTTTTGTCCCGCACCCGAGAGCGGGCTTGTCTGCCGGGTGTCGCTGGAGACCGTTTCCTGTCCAAGCCTGACGCCGGACGCCTGCGCACAACCTTTGTTTTTGATCCGCACGACAACATCAAAGGACCCTCCGGATGAGGTCGAGATTTGCCTTCAGGACCATTACGAGCTTTCACATTCCGAAGCACGCCTGGCCTGGCATCTGACCATGACCGGCGCACTGAACACCACGATCCAGGATCTCGGCATCACGCAGAACACAGCAAAAACACACCTGCGACGGATATACGAAAAGACCGGAGCGCACACACAAC